>Ga0214921_10000980_pt1 | contig 50185 bp, 48 predicted proteins | sample LL1505_MetaG_FD_177992 | JGI IMG/M metagenome (GOLD analysis project Ga0214921, IMG submission 177992) | Freshwater microbial communities from Lake Lanier, Atlanta, Georgia, United States - LL-1505 | ecosystem: Environmental > Aquatic > Freshwater > Lake | place: USA: Georgia | collected... | reverse complement strand
GAAGACTTCACCCGCATCATTAAAAGTAAAATTTAACTTGCAGCCGGGTTGCAAATCCAATGCATCGCGAATCTGCTTTGGGATGGTGATTTGCCCTTTAATTGTCAAAGTGGTGCTCATGACCGCCTCGTTTCTTATTTTAAAAATTTATTATCCAGCGTTTTGAGCTTCTCTTGTCAATGGAATGAAGTCCAATGAAAGAATACTCTTAGTTGGTCAGTTCACTCCGTGCCAGCTTTTTAACCCGCCAAAGTAAAAACAAAGCAATGCTCAAATTCAAAGCATTCCACAACACGCCATTCACAAACGCAGCGTGATACGACCCCGTAAGGTCAAACACCTTGCCTGACATCCAGCCCCCCAGCGCCATGCCAATCATGGTAGCCATGATGACCGCCCCCACCAACACGCCAGCCCTTTGGGCTGGAAAGTACTCGCGCACAATGATGGCGTAAGAAGGCACGATACCGCCTTGAAACAAGCCAAACATGGCCGAGATCACATAAAGCGACACCATGCCATCAAAGGGCAAGAACATTAGCAAAGCAAAGCCCTGAAGCACAGAGCCCAACACCAAGGTTCTGAGGCCTCCAATGCGATCGCAAATGGCGCCCGATATAAGCCGGCTCACAATGCCGCAAGCCAGCATGAGCGACAGCATTTCTGCACCGCGTGCAGCGCCAAATCCAAGGTCACTGCAATAGGCCACGATGTGAACCTGTGGCATGGCCATGGCTACGCAGCAAGCTATTCCTGCCACGCAGAGCAATGCAAACGCTGCGTTAATTGACAACCCAAATGGTTTTTCTGAGGCTAAAGACTGAACGCTTCCCGCCACGGGTGACGCCAAAAGGGGCGGCCTTTGACGCATGAGAAACGCCAATACCATCATGCCCAAGCCGCACACAATGCCAATCCAAATATAGGTGTTGCGCCAGCCCAAAGTTTCAACGCCATGCTGCGCCAATGCTGGCCAAATACTGCCCGCCAAATAGTTGCCGCTGGCACACACCGCCACAGCAATGCCTCTGCGCTTGTTCCACCAGAGCGAGGTGTCTGCAAGCAAAGGGGCAAATGTGGATGAACTGCCAAAGAACCCCATCAGCAAACCATGTGCCAAAGCAAATAGCCAAATGTTGGAAGCCATGCCGGCCAGCACAAACCCACTGCCCACCCCCACAGAACCAATCCAAAGCGCCACATGCACGCCCCACTTATCGGCCAACTTGCCCATGGCCAAACCGCCTGCGCCAAAGCCCAGCATCATCAAGGTGTAGGGCAGAGAAGCATCGGCGCGGGAGACATCAAATTCTTTTTGAACTTCTGGCAGCACCACAGACACTACATACATGCTGCTACCACCCAAGGTCATAAGCAACAGTGTGATGAAGAGGCGGCGTGCGGCGTAAGACGAGTCAATCAGAGACGTATCCGCGAAGTGTGTTGATGCAGTATTCACTGATCTACCTTATCACCCCCTTGAGGCATTCTTACCCCCTAATTTCCCCTAAAAGCAGTCATTTTCCTGATGCTATAATCCCGCTTCAATAAGGCCCGGTAGCTCAGTTGGTAGAGCAGCGGATTGAAAATCCGCGTGTCACTGGTTCGATTCCAGTCCAGGCCACCAAATTTACACCGTAAGTACGCAAGTGCTTACGGTGTTTCTATTTGTATTCTCTAACTAACAATTTGCTACTACGTCTATTACGCAAGTTACATCTTGCTTTAAAAACCACCCTCTTTAGAATCACTTTGTATTAAGGTTTATAAGAGTCTTTACCAAACTAACAGGTGGTCATTTTGTCAGATCCGTCGATTACAGCTTACAACGACAGTCAAATTGCGGCGTTGACCAGTTCACAGTTGGTTGGACTTTCTTCAACTGATCTGCAGTCTCTAACCACGTCTCAGATTCAAGCGCTGCAGGCATCACAATTAAATCAGCTTACAACGGTACAGATGGGCATCTTGCTCACGACACAAGTTGCTGCGCTGAAATTTTTACAAATATCCTCGCTGTCCACAGGCAATCTGAATGCGCTTACAGAGACACAATTTCAGTCATTAACAACAAATCAAATCGGCAGTTTGAAGCCGATTCAAATTGCAAACCTTGAAACAGCAGACCTCAAAGCACTGAGTTCTACTCAAATACAAGCCGTTACTGTCCATGGCATTTCAGCTCTGCGAACAGATGAAATCGTAGCGTTAACCACAAGGCAAGTCGCCTCTTTGACTGATGGTCAAATTGCCGCACTCACCAGCACTCAGCTGGGCGCATTGGAGTCGCCAGATCTTAAAGTGCTGAGTGTGAGCGCCCTGACTGGCTTGCAACTTAACTACCTGAGTACATCGCAAATTAGCGATCTGCTCACAACCCAGGTTCGCGCCCTACTGGGCTCACAAATTTCCTCGCTTTCAACAAGTAATTTGAATGCTCTTACCAGCATTCAATTTCAAGCCCTGACGACGACCCAAGTCTCGAGTCTAAAAACTCAGCAGATTTCAAGTATTGAGACGAGCGACCTACAAGCGCTCAACACGACACAAATCCAAGCAATTTCGCGAGATAGCATTGGGGTTCTTAGCACCCAAGCCATCAATGCAATTAGCACGGATAAGTTAGCGGCGCTTAGCTTGGTACAGTTTGCTGCGCTAACAACAACACAAATCTCAAGCTTAGGAACAAGCAACCTTAAGGCACTTTCTACAGGCCAAATGGGTGTTTTGACAGTTGCTCAGTTTAATGCCTTAAATTCTTCTCAAATTGGTAGCCTGCTTGCCTCACAGGTACGTGCTCTTTCTGAATTTAAAGTATCTGGTTTTGAAACTGCCGCCTTAAACGCGCTTACCAGCACTCAGTTTCAATCTCTCACCACATCTGCAATATCCCGGCTGACGACTGCTCAACTAGGGAAATTAGAGACAGAAGATTTAAAGTCTCTAACCACAGCGCAAATTACGTCTTTAAGCGGTACTCAACTCAATGCATTGAATACCTCGCAAATGGAAAGTTTGCTGACGTCGCAAATACGGGTGCTAACAGCCCTTCAAATTTCCAACCTCAGTACTAGCAATTTAAACGCGCTTAACACAGCGCACTTTCAGTCCCTGACGTCTGTTCAGATTTCAAGCCTTAAAACTGAGCAAATTGCAAATTTAGAAACGACTGATTTGGTAACGTTAAATACGTCGCAAATACAGTCAATCGCACCTTCAAGTATTTCAGCATTGCGGTCGGCTGAAATAGTTGCACTGACAACTGCTCAGGTTGCCGCATTAAGAATTGACCAACTGACTTCTTTGAGCAGTCTGCAGATTCCCAGTTTTGAAACTGGGGACTTACAGGCGCTGAGCACCACGCAAATTATTGCCTTGCAAAAGCTGCAGTTAAATGCACTGAGTACTTTGCAAATGGTTAATTTGCTGACCACTCAACTCCGCGCTCTAACTGAATCGCAAATATCTTCACTTTCCTCAGTCAATTTAAATTCTCTGACGACTGCTCAATTTCAAGCGCTTACGACATTCCAAGTCTCTAAACTTACAACACTGCAAATTGCCAGTTTAGAAACGGCTGATCTAATCTCACTGAGTAGCTCTCAATTAAGAGCACTGGCTCCTGCAAGTTTTGGCGCAATGCGAACTGACGAAGTGACGGCCTTTACAACTCAACAGATTAGATATCTAAACAATGCTCAGATCTCTTCTCTTTCTACGACCAATTTAAAAACGCTGACGTCAGATCAATTTGGTGCACTGACAACTTCTCAAGTTAGCTCACTCATTGCCAACCAACTAGCCAGCCTTGATGCGTCAAATTTGTCGGTGCTTAACAGTTCTCAAATACAAGCCATTGCACCCGATGGCATTGCGGCACTCAGTACACAAGTCATTGTCTCTTTAACCACGGATCAATTCACGTATTTGAGTAACAAGCAAGTAGCGGCTTTAAAGACAACTCAATTGTCTGTGTTGGAAGCGCAGGATTTAAAAGCCCTGACCAGCATGCAAATTGGCGCCTTGAGCGCACTTCAATTGAACTCACTGAGTGAAACGCAGATGGGTGATTTGCTCACAACTCAAGTACGAGCTTTGACTGTATTGCAGTTACCAACGCTTACAACTGTCAACTTAAATGCGTTAACTACAAGTCAATTTCAGGCTCTGACTGCTGCCCAAATTACAATTCTGAATACACAACAAATAGCCAGCTTAGAAACAGCTGATTTGGCATCTTTGACTACCAGCCAGATAGTTGCTATTACGCCTAGAAATATAGGCCTGCTCAGAACTCAAGAAATTATTGCCTTGAAAACTGATCAAGTCTTAGCGCTTAATGCCTCTCAGCTGAAGGCCCTTACCAGCACTCAACTTCCCAGTTTCGAAGTTGCTGATATTCAGGCTTTGTCTACCAGTCAGATGCTAAATTTGAGTGGGCAGCAGTTAAATTTCCTAAGCACTGCGCAGCTAAGCTCACTGTTAACCACTCAATTAGCCGCATTAACACCATCGCAAATTTCTACGTTAAATACAGCCAATTTGAATTCGCTGACGACCAGTCAGTTTCAAGCCCTCACAGCACTTCAAATTGCAGGCATGAGTACTTCGCAAGTTTCAAATCTTGAAACTGCTGACCTGTTGTCCTTGAGCAGCAGCCAGTTGCGTGCGATCAGTGTTGTAGGTATAGGCGCTTTGCGCGCAGATGAGGTCACTTCTTTAACGACCAAGTGGATCTCCTCCCTGAGTAATACTCAGATACCAGGACTTTCATCTACAAATTTAAATTTGCTTTCTACAAGTCAACTGAAATCATTGACCACAAGTCAAATCGTGAGTTTAAGTACCAAGCAAATAGCAGGCATGAGCACCAGTGCTTTAGCATCTTTAACAAGCAGTCAGGTCCAAGTCATCACTGCCAATCAAATCCGGGCATTGGGTTCAAAAGTCTCCATAGTTGGTTCTGCCACGCCTGTTGTTTTGGATTTAAATGGCGATGGCATCAGAACCCTTTCAATCGATGCGGGTGTGCAATTTGATATTTTGGCAAATGGACAGGCAACTCAAACAGGCTGGGTCAGCCCTGGCGATGGCCTCTTGGTGATGGACCGCAATGGCGATCAAATCATCAACGATGGCAGTGAGCTGTTTGGTTCTTCAACCGCTTTGACTGACGGGGTGGCGTCACCTGATGGATTTACCGCCCTAAGAGAGTTAGATAGCAACCATGATGGATTGATCAATCAATCAGATATTGCTTTTAAAGACCTTAAAGTTTGGGTCGATTCCAATTCAGACGGTCAAAGTAGTTTGACCGAAGTAAAAACTTTAGATGAACTGGGAATTAGGCAGCTGAACTTAAATGCAACGCCTGGCGATGCACGCGACAACGGTAATTTACTGGGATTAACCTCTAGTTTTGAGACCACTGATGGCCTAAGCCATGTTTTAGCTGACGTCTGGTTTGCAATTGAGAAGCCAACAATTTTGGAGAAAACCTCCACAGTCAAGCCTGTCAATTTGGTGAATTCAGGGCTTAGCTTGCAGGTGGGTCAGTTGAGTCAAGCCATTGGTGTGTTTGCAAACAGTGAGTATTTGCCAAACGATAAAACCTTGCAAACCATTGCACTTGATAACTCAACAACGCCATCATTCAGTGCCATGCTACCCGTTTCACTTATGGTGGCTGAGCTTCAAAGAGTTGCAAAATTGGAACTTGTTGAGCAGACTTCTTCACTTTTGGCTAGCCCTCTTACCGATCAACATGCCAAGCAATTGAAGCAATCTTTGACTTTATTTGATTCGGCAGAAACCTCTGCCAAATCATCAGCAATTGGGAATCACCTTCGAGGAAAATAGCAGTACCTCTTGAAGGTTCAAACGCCGTCTAACTGCGAGCGTATGTTCAATTCAGGGCGCCTTTTCATCGCCCAACAGTTTCTTCTTTTGCAGTTGAAACTCGGCCTCTGAAATGATTTCCTTCTTTTTCAGCTCGTCCAGTTTCAAAAGCATGCCATACATGTCTTTGAATTTTTCAGGCGTCATTTGGGCTTGACCTAAACTTCCGCAAGCCGTCAAGAACATGGCCGCTGCCAATGCAAACACCACGCACCCTGTCAATCTGATTGTTTTCATGCACACTCCTTGAAAGCGTGGATTGTCTAACCCCATTCAATTATGTGCAAGTTCTTTGCAAATAGCCTTTAGGTTCTTACAATGCGGCTAAACAAAACCTCAATTTATCCGTATTAGTCCAGTGAATCATCAGCGCCATTTTCTTAAGTCATTTATCGCCTTCATAGGCGTTTTGGCGCTTTGCGCTAGCTTGTCTGGGTGTGGGGGTGGCACGACAACAGCAACTGCAACAACCAATGTAGCGCCCACTGCCAATCCTGGGACCAGCCAAAACGTTTTGGTTGGGGCTGTGGTCAGTATGGATGGCTCGGCCAGCAAAGACCCTGATGGTGGAACACTTACTTTCAAATGGACACTCATCGGCAAGCCAGTTGGCAGCGCTGCAACCCTTACCAACTCAAGCTATCCCAATCCTAAATTCACAGCCGATTTGGCTGGCAATTACGTGCTCAGCTTGGTCGTCAATGACGGCAAAAAAGACAGTGCAGTCGCCAGCGTATCTGTCACGGCCACCACAGCAAACGCAGCGCCAGTTGCCAACGCAGGCAGCAATCAGAGTGTCACCATTGGCTCTACGGTTACTTTAGACGGCACCGCAAGCTCAGATGCCAACAACGATTCATTGACATACAAATGGACTTTGCAATCAAAGCCAAGCAACAGCTCTGCCACACTTTCTTCATTAACTTCTGCCAAGCCCACATTCAAAGCAGACTTGGCCGGCACCTATGTCGCAACCTTGGTGGTCAATGATGGCAAAGCCAATAGCGATGTGGCAGTGGTGTCTGTTTTGGCCAGTGTGGCCAATTCACTGCCCGTGGCCAAAGCCGGTGCCACTCAAAATGTTGTAGTCGGCACAAGTGTGACCTTGGACGGAACTGGTAGCACAGACGCCAATGGCGACTTACTGACCTACAAATGGTCATTGCTTTACAAGCCAACCGGCAGCTTGGCCAGCCTCGCTTCAGCGACCAGCTCAAAACCCACTTTTACCGCCGATACAGTAGGCACCTTTGTCGTCAGCTTGGTTGTGAACGACGGCAAAGCAGACAGTGCAGAGGTATCTTCTACAACAGTCATCGCAGAAGCGCTCAATGCGGCACCTGTTGCCAATGCGGGTGCTGCGCAGACTGTCCTTATTGGTGCAACGGTTACCTTGACAGGGGCAGCCAGCACAGATGCCAATGCAGATAAATTGACTTACAAATGGGTGCTAACCACAAGACCGACAGGCAGCACGGCAACTTTGTCTTCCACCAGCGTTGTCAGCCCCACTTTCAAAGCAGATGTTGCGGGCGTTTTTGTGGCCAGCCTGATCGTGAATGATGGCAAGCTAGACAGCGCAGTTTCAACTGTGCCAATTTCTGCCGTCTCAACGTTTTCGGGCTTAACGGGCTTATCTGGATCTTAAGAGTTGATGAAATCCGCTGATTGATTCTCAAATCATTTGAATCTTCGCGTTTTACCGATGGCGGTGTTACCATTGAGAGCATAGTTTCAGCCTTAAGCGCGAGACTCCAAAAATCGCCACGTTCAGCACTTAAAATGGCGCTCAACCATGCTCCAAAACACAGCTTCTGAAATTGACAACAGGCCACTTTCAAGCGGGCCTTTGTTTCAATGGCTTGGCGTGCAATGGCAGGGCACCCACTACGCCATTTCACTCAACAGCATTGCTGCTGTTTTCAAAGACACTCAGGCAAGTACTTCTGAATCAGCCCATCTTCAATTGGATGTGGCTGTGCACGATGGCAGCGCCATCTTCATGAAGGCTTTCTCGGATTGTTTTGCCCTCTCACCTAACTTCCACTTTCAGCACTCAAATGATTTGCCCCAATGGGTCATCGTGCTGAGTCCGCCTATGTCGTCTGCCACGGGGTGCCGCGTGCAATCGGTGGTGGGTCCGTTTTGGGCCAAGGCTGGCTTGGCCTCTTTAGACCACGACGGTCAAAGTTGGACGGTGGTTTATCGGTCAGGGGAAATGTCTGGGGATATGCCTAGGGATATGTCTGGAGAAGCGCATGCTTGAGGGCAGAAAGCTCAGCATTGAGATGCAGCGCAACAGCAACAGCCGCGTTTGGACCATTCTTTCTTTGCTCATCTCTTTAGCTTGTGTGCTATTGCTGGCCAGTCTGTGGATTGGCTTGGCCATTGCGCCGCCAGCGCCCGACAAATCACAAGACAACATGGCTCAAGCGCATGCCAAAGCTCTTGAAGGCATTGACAAACTAAAGAGTGGTTTAGGTGCTGATCAAGCCCTAACTCCAGAACTCTTTGCTGAAATGGCTGAGTTGGTACCGGTGCTTGATGGTTTTGCCCAAGCCTCGGCCAAGGCCACTCAAGCTGCTGCTGATTCTCGCGATGCGCTAATTTGGCCAGGTCGCGCCAATCTTATTTTGGACGACCTTAACACGCTCATTTTGGCCAAGGAGCCTACGCTTAATTTTCTGCGCACTCGAGACAGTTTGAGCGCGCTGTACAAACCCAAGGGCGCCATTTCACCTCAAGCCTCAGCACCGCTTAGTGCGTTTCGTGAATTCAGCACCGGTGTAGCAGAGTGGGTAAAGCTCACAGAGCCAAGTGCAAGTGCAAGCGGCAAAAGCAGTGCCAGTGCAGCAAAGTCTGTAGCTGTTTCAGCCCCTCTCACTTGGGGTTTGCTGCTGAGTTCACAAACGCCTTGGCGCCAAATCAATGTCCAAATGGACGCTTTGGAGGCCGAGACCAAACTGACCGACAGCGCAACTGCGGCACAAGCCAAGGCCGCTCAAACTCTTTTGACTGCATTGAATGCTAACAACTTGATGCAAAGCATTCGATCCACTGATGAACAAATGAGCAAAGTGTGGGCGGCCCACGAGCGTTTGCTGACATTGCTTGAACAGCTGCCACCTGTACCAAAAGTGATTGTTGCGCCACCACCATTTTCTTGGTCGCAGTTGGCTTTTCCTGGCAATGCCGCAGAAGGCTTGATGGGAGCCATTTCACTATTGATCATGGGTCTGGCGGTGCTTTTGGCTGCGCACATTTCTCGTCAGCAGCATTTGAAGCACTTGTCGCAAAAATGGCTTTCTCTCACGCAGCAATTAGAGAAAACATTGCGCGAAGTGACGCAACCTTTAGCTACTTCAATCAACCAACAAGAAGAACTCATAGCCGAATTCAACCGCTTGCTAGAGCAATCTAAATTGCTACAGCAAACCATGAACACGCCCGTGGAATCGCCAGAAAAGTCTTTAGAAGACCAAGCATGGCGCGCCGCTGCGCGCATGCAATCCGACTTGGAAAGTGAGCTGATGCTCTTGCGCGAAAAGCTCTTGAAGATTCACCTGCAATTTTGCTCAGGTGCCACCCACGAGAACTTGGTGTATGACTTGGCCTTCACAGCAGAAGGCATTCAAACTGTGTTACGTACGGCCTCCGATTTGGGTCGCTCGTTTGCCCTGCTCAAAGAACACTTGCACCAAACCGATGCCGTCGGCAATGACCAAGAAGTGGTGGCCATGATGTCGCAAATTTCGAATCTCAAAACTTCGGTCAAGCGCATGACCCAACAACTGCGCGACTTGTCTAACAAATTGCAAGTTGCCGTTGAAGATGTGCCCGATGGCAAACGCTTTGAGACAACCAATGCTCAAAAAGCCAATGAAAGCGGCAAAGGGAGGCCCCATGGCAACCCATCAGTTTGACCATCTGTCTTTGGTGGTGACCGATGCTGAGCTTAGCTTGCAGGGTTTGACACGCAGCATTCAAGTGGGCTCCGTCGACATGCAACAGGGCGCTTTGTATGCGCGCGATTTATCGGGTGCTTTGTCAGTGTTAGGCCTAGACACTGCGGCCAGTCTGGTGGAAGACGTGGCGCGGCAACTCACGCTTGGGCAACCCAGTGTTCTAGATGTCGCGCAAGGTTTGTTGCCCAACGTGGCCAGTGCATTGAAGGACATTCAACTGGGGCAAATTCTGGAGCCCGACGAGCAGCTCAAAGTGTTTGGGCCTTGGGCTTCAAGACTTCAAGTATTGGTATCGCGCGATACAGCATCGCTAAGCAGCTTTGAAGCTGTGGCTCCAAAGAGCGCTCAAGCGCAACTGCTAGGCCAAGGCGACCCCGGTTTTAAAGCCATGCGCATGAAAGGCCTCAGCCTCATTCAAAACGCCCGCATCGTGAACCAACGCGACGACGATCGCACGGTGGTGCAAATGGATGCCCTGCTAAGCGAGTTACAAGACTGGACTTTGCGGGTGGGCCAAGTGCCTTTGTCACACCTGTTCCCTATGTCTGCGCAAGCCATGCAAGATGTTTGGCTTGACAGCAATTTGCTGGATTTGCTAGACCCCTTAAGAGAATTGGGCGCCCAAGCCAGTAGCATTCAAGCGCAATCTAGAAGCCTCACCATTTACATGGACTGGCTGGGTTTGAACTTAAATAACGAAGATTTTCAAAAGTTGGGGCAATGCATGGCGGCGGTGGCGGGCCATGCGAAGCGATTGGCAGAGGGTTACCGCTTGGTCTTTCCATGCAGCCTTTCGCGCATGCGGATGACGCCCTATGTTCAAAATGGCCAGCGCTATGCAGTGGGCTCGGGGCAGTTCATTCAGTTTGACCCGCATGCTGAACCTAATGCATATGGCACAGGCTTTGCGGGCTTGCTTACTTTGTGTTCTGGCCTGTCCAACCAAACCCTTCAAGTAGAGCGCGTGTTGCCTTCTCAAAATATGAATATATTTGCCGTGCCCCAAGATATTTCCAAACCTGAGGGTGTTTCAGGGGTAGCCTTGGATGCCATGGGCGAGATTTATTATTGCTTGAGCATGGCCTGAGCTTGGATTAACCGGCTAACTTATGCGTACTTTGTTATCTATTTTTTGTTTGATTTTCTGCTTGGCCAGCCCCGCTCAAGCTGCATTAAGCGTTCAAGCTGAAGATGCCGTAAAACAGTTTCTAGAACAACATCCCTCTTTAGAAGGGCAAGAGTTCAGCATTCAGTGGGAGCCAAGCAAGCTGGAATTTCCGGTTTGCGCTAAAAAACCCAGTGTGGAGCTCTTAAGAAAAGACAAGGCTTGGGGCAAGCTGATTTTGAATTTGAAGTGCGATTCGGGCAGGGTATGGGCCAGGCCGGTTAGCCTTTATGTGATGGTGAAGGGCCGTTATTTGGTGGCCTCCAGGCCCTTAAAGCCTGGCCAAGTTCTAACGCCCGCCGACTGGAAATGGGTAGATGGCGACCTGTCCAAGATGGGCGACAGCATGGTGGACAGCCCAGATTTGCTCAAAAACATGGAGCTGAGCCGCGCTCAACAGGCCGGAAACCCACTTCGACTAAACGATTTTCGGCAAATGTCCGTAATCAAATTGGGAGACCAAGTTCGTGTGGCTATTTTGGGCCGCGGATTTGCAATCTATGCGTCAGGACAAGCTCTGGCTGACGCGGCTTTGGGGGCATCAGTTAAAGTACGCATATCTGATGGCAAAATTATCCAAGGCACCGCTGTTTCGCAGGGTTTGGTTGAAGTTGTGATGGAATGAGGTAATCATGGTAATCAAAAATGATATTCGCGGGTTGGCACAACCCAAGGCGCCCAGCCCTCAGGGCGGGCCTACGGCTGTGTCTTTGCAACAACCTACCCCCAACAAATCTGAGCCAGCAGTGCGCATTGGCATCAGTGATGCGGCTGCCGCTGTGGCTGCTCAAAACAACGCCGGCACCAGCGTTGCAGTTCAAGCCCATGCCAGCGACAAGCTAGACATTGAGTTGGTCAAAGAAATTCGCCAACGCTTGGCCGATGGTACTTTTGAAATTGATTACAACAAAGTGGCTGGCAACTTGTTGGGTGATGCAGTGGCTGCGGTTCGCGCAGGCCGCAAGTAAAACCATTAACACCCCAATAATTGACACATAACGCCTAGGCTACATGACATTTGAAAGCACTCACGCCCTGGTAGAGCAAGTAGCTCAGGCTGTGCATGAGTTGAGAATTACCTTAGAAAATCACGCATTGCCTGGCCTTGAAACAGCCATCTTGAACAGCCAAATGGCCCTGAAGGGTCTTGAGAATCACCCTGGTGGCGTGGACGGTTTAAAACAACTGATTGCCACCTACCCCCAAGAACAACAAAAGCAATTGAACGACCGCCTAGCGCAGGCCCGTTCAGACCATCACCTTAATGGCGAACTCATTCGTTTGGCCATGCAACGCAACGCGGCGCTTCAGGCTTATGCTGCGCAGTCTTCTGCCGGCGCTACTTATTCAAGTGAGGGCGGCATTTCGTTTTTAGGTGGTGGGCAATTGCTTGGCAAATTCTGAAGTCACTGCTTCAGAGCTCAAACGAATAACTCAAGCAAACCTCAACGGACTCTTCAATTACGTGTTGAGCTCAACATTGAGCAAAGCCCGAATCGAAATCATTGCCTGAGTATGCAGTTGGCTAATACGTCCTGGCGTTAGGTCTAACACTGCTGCAATTTCTCGATAAGACAAATCTTCTTGGTAATGCAAAGCCATGACCAAGCGCTGCTTTTCTGGCAGGGTTTTTAAGATATCTACCACCTGCCCTAAGAACTGTTGGCCCGACACCTTCTCTAGTGGGTCTGCAGAAAAGTCCGTCGGCAACAAGTTTTCAGGCACATCGTCAATGGGCATCACATTCACGAAGGTATCGATCACAACAAAATAATCTTCAATCGACACACCCGCTTCTTTGGCTATTTCTAGCTCCGTGGGCAGTCTGCCCAAAGTGTGTTCCAAGCGCCTGGTTACTTTTTCTAGTACGTCAAGTTGGTCGCGTTGGTTGCGCGGCAAGATGTCTTCTTTGCGGCAGGCATCGTAAATGGCACCCCGAATGCGCATGCTGGCATAGGCCTCAAAACTCTGGTTTTGCTGCGGCACATAACGTTGCAATGCATCTAGCAAGCCCGTCATGCCTTCTTGAATTAAGTCATCCAACATGACATTGGCTGGCAATTTAGAGCCAATGCGCGAAGCAATACGCCGCACAAGCGGTTGATATTGTTTGAGCTGTACGCCCAGATCTTGTTGATACTTAGGCTGCATGCTAGTGAATCAAAAGGTGATTGCTAAGTTTAGCAGTCAATTCGGGCCATCTGTTCCAGCCACTGTTCAAAGACAATTTGGCAACAGAAGTGTCAATGTGGCCCAGTACTTTGACCTTCGAGCCCAAATTGCTTTGAACTTTTTCTTCAGCCCAAGCCACTGAATTTTCAAAAGTGCCTGCTTCGCCAGCTAACACCAAGCCCCAAGACGCAACCGGCGTTTGGTCTTGTGTTTGAGCCAACCACTCAAAGGTTTGATTCAGTTCAGCCGGCTCGCAGCCTGTTAAGGCCGTGCAGTGAATGCGCGCACCGTAGTGCTTAAAGCTTTCTGCTTTGAGTGCTGCTGTTGAAACGATGATGGTGTCAAACTCAACACCACTTCGCATCAAGCGATCGGACAAAGTTTGAACACCGTCTTGAATTCGGCCGGTGTGCAAAGACAAGCCATACCAAAGCGTGGGCTTTAGGGGCGTTACGCTTTGGTCCAGATCCACAAAGCCTTGCAGGGTTTTTGACAAATCAAACTTCACTTTGCAGGGCAAGGGCCACTGCTCGCGGTTGGCAAAATCTATTTCGTCCACCCACATCACGGTTCGCTCTAAAGACACCAAGCTTTGGCTTAGCTCGCTGACCAAAGACAACGCCAGCGAAGGCCGGTTGGGGCAGCACACCACATGCACTGGCGGCGGCGATTGACCAAACAGCTCTCTCAGACCATCGGCTTGGTCTTTGAGCCCGTTCAGTGTGGCGGGCTCGCTCATGAAGCCTTGATCCAGTCGTTCAATTGATCGGCCATGTGAACAGGAATTTGATCGTCTGGAATTTGCAGACGGCTAGACAGTAGTCGCGGGCGCAATGCGCGGTGGCTAAGGTAAGCCGTATTGGCTTGGCTTAAATCTTCTGGCACACGCTGGCCATTGGCCAAAAACATGAGGGGCAACTGATGGCGAATGAGGCAATCTAGCACAGGGCCAATTTGCGCGGCCTCATCGGTTTTGGTAATGATGGCGGCAGTGACAGCGCGAGACTTTTCATTCTTCTCGGCCATTTGGTACATCAAAATCACATCTTCTTGCGTGCGCAAATCGGTGGTGCTGCTCATCACCAAAATTCGCTTCAGGGCCGGCGCACCTTCTAGCAATAATTGAGACTGCTCCAACATTTGCGTGTCACGTTGGCTCACACCTGCGGTGTCCAGCAAGATCACGCGGCGGTCTTTCATGCTACTTAGCTTGGCAGCCAAATCATCGCTGTCGCGCAGAGATACAACTGGCACGCCAATGATTTTGGCGTAGACCTTCAGTTGCTCTTGCGCGCCAATTCGGAAAGTGTCGGTGGTTAGCAAGGCCAATTGATCGCGGCCATAACGCAACACACAGCGCGCTGCAATTTTGGCTATGGCGGTGGTTTTACCAACGCCTGTGGGGCCAATGAAAGCAAACACACCACCTGGGTCAAACACTGAGAGTGGGTCTAGGGTTTGAATTTTGGATTCGAGCAATGATTGCAAGCGGTCCATTAAAGGCAGATCGGAGTGGCCTTGCGCGCTTAATTGGTCTGCAATTTCACCGCACAGTTGTGGAGAAAAACCTGCATTGAGCAACACGCGCAGTGCTTCGGCTTTCTCTGTGGACTGCGCCTGCATATCGTCCCACGCGCGGGCTGACAAATGGGTTTGCAGCAACTGCTTCACTTCAGAAAACTCGGCCAACAGTTTGTCTACGCGTTTGTCTTCAGAGCCTGCGCTACTGAATGAAGGTGCAGAAGGGTTATTTAGAAAGCCTGAACCTGGTGACCTAATTACGTTAGCGGCAGTAGCCGATGCAGGCGTATTGAAACTGCTTGAGGTATTTGCAGTTGGGCTTGCAACTGGCGTCACTTTGGTCTCTGGACGCTGCGACATCTTGGCCAGCGCTTCTGGCGAAATGGCCACAATTTCGACACCCTCGGGTGTGTCTCGGGTGGACAAAACCAATGCATCGCCACCCACTTGCTCGCGAACCAGCTTGAGTGCTTCGGTGGTGGTGGCTGCAATGATTTTGTGGGGGGCCATTTGAAAGATTGATTCCGCTAAGTAATGTAGGTCTGGGTTGATTGGCGTTTATATTTGATTTAGCCTGCACTTGCTTGAGAACACAAGAATTTCTCAAACGTCAACTGCTTGTCTAGTGGCAATTCTGTCATAGCCAGCACATGGGCTTGGCTTCGAATCTTTTTCACAATTCTTGCAAACGTAAGGCGTGTGCGGGGGTTGCACACAATGACGGGGGGCAAGTTTTTAGCTTCCATGTCGTCCACGTGGGTAGAAATTTCTTGCACCAAAAGGCGCATAAGAGAAGGCTCAATCACACCATCTGGCGCCACAGCGGCCGTGCCAATGGCCTGCTCAATGAGGCGCTCAAACTCTGGCTGTACGCCCAAAACTCGGGCTTGTTGGCCACTGCCCAATGCATTTTGCACAATGGTTCTGCGAAGGGCTTGGCGCACCATGGGCAGAATGTCCAAAGGATCGGGAGTTTTGGGGGCGTGTTCGGCGGCTATTTCCAGAATGGTTCGCAAGTCTTTCACATTGATGCCCTCTTCAAGCAACAACTGAAGCAAGCGCTGAAGCAAAGCCAAAGGCACCACCTTGGGCACCACATCTTCCACCAACTTGGGGAAACTGCCCTTGAAGTGATCCAGCAACTCTTGTGTTTCTTGCCGACCCAATAGCTCTGAAGCGTGACGGTGTATCAGTGTATCAAGATGAGTGGCCATCACCACGGCAGGCTCCACCACTGTGTGCCCACGGCTGATGGCAATTTCTCGGCTGCTGGTTTCAATCCAAGTGGCAGGCATGCCAAAGGAGGGGTCGCGAATTTGCAAGCCTGGCATGGGCTCCACGCCCTCCGGGGCAATTGCCAGCAGCCGATCGGGCAGGCATTGGCCCCGGCCCACTTCACCGCCATAAATTAAGAACCGATAGGTTTCTGGGGGTAGTTGCAGATTATCTCGAATGTGCACAGAAGGTGTGAGAAAACCCATGTCATTGATGAACTTGCGCCTGATGGCCCTGATGCGCTTAATTAGGTCACTCTCTTCACCCTTGTCCACCATGGGAATGAGGCGGTAGGGCAACTCTAAACACAAGGGCTCTACCACTGGCACATCGGTCCAGCCCAGCTCTTGGCGGGCTTCGTCGTCTTTGTTGAATGCCGCAGCGTCGCTGACCACGTTGGCCGCTTTGCGCTTGATCATGTAAGCCAACCCAGCAAACAGAAGTGCAAAAGTAACAAAGGTGGCATGCGGCATGCCAGGCAACACGCCCAGCAGCCCCAACACACCTGCCGCAATGAACAATGCACTTTGGTTGCTGTTCATCTGCTTGGAAAGCTGCTCCGAGAAATCGTCGTCGGTGGCCACACGCGTGACCAAAATACCAGCAGCCGTAGAAATAATGAGCGCCGGCACCTGCGCTACCAGACCATCGCCAATGGTGAGCGTGCCGTAAATGGTGAGCGCTTTGCTAAAGCTCATGTTGTGCGAAATCATGCCAATGATCAAACCGCCAATGAGGTTGATCACCAAAATGAGAATGCCAGCAATGGCGTCGCCGCGCACAAACTTAGATGCACCGTCCATGGAGCCAAAAAAGTCAGCCTCTTGCGCCACCTCTTGGCGCCGCTGCTTGGCCTCCTCTTGCTTAATAAGGCCTGCATTCATGTCGGCATCAATGGCCATTTGCTTGCCGGGCATAGAGTCCAAGGCAAAGCGCGCAGACACCTCAGCCACACGCCCCGAGCCCTTGGTAATGACCACGAAATTGATGATGGTGATGAGGATAAAGATCACCACCCCCACCGTGAAATTGCCCCCAATGAGGAACTGCCCAAATGACTCAATGACCTTGCCCGCCGAATCTGTGCCGGAGTGGCCGTTTAACAACACAATGCGCGTAGAAGCCACATTGAGCGACAAGCGCATGAGGGTGGTAATGAGCAACAGCGTGGGAAAAGAGACAAAGTCCTTGAAATTCTTCACATTCAAGGCCGCTATCAACACCATGATGGCCATGCCAATGTTGAGCGTGAAAAGCAGGTCTAAGAGGAGTGCCGGCAGGGGCACCAGCATCATGACCAAGATGAGCAGGACCATGACCGGCACGCCGGCTTGAGCCAAAGGCTTAGTCAGCCCTTCAAGTCTTGACGAGATGGTTGCCATTTAATTAATTGGTTTTCAACATGTTACCAATTAGGGGTTGGAAATTAGGCAACAGAAGATTACAGAGTTGTTATTTAAGGGGATTGTGGGGTTTTTGAAGGGTGCGCGCTAAACGGATTTGGCAAGGGGGCCGTAAGAGTTGCTGTAGGGCTATTAGAACAGTAGCTCTCTGTAACCAACCCCCTTTAACTGGAGTTCAATATGCCAGCAGTCCTAAATACCAATGCCGCATCCTTGTATGCATCTAAGAACCTTCAGAGCGCTCAGGCAAAGATGGCTAGCTCAGTAGAGCGTCTTTCATCTGGACTTCGTGTTAATCGTGCCAAAGACGATTCGGCTGGATTGGGTATAGCCAATTCACTGACATCACAAATTAACAGCTCCAATCAAGGTATTCGCAATTTGAACGATGGTGTGTCGATGGTTCAGACAGCTGAGGGGGCTATTGCCGCCGCTCAGGATATGGCCCAACGGATATTGACTTTATCAACACAAGGCCTTAACGGTACTTTAGGCCTTAATGAACGAAAAGCTGTACGTCAAGAAATGCGCCAGCTGATGTCAGCTATTGAATCAATAAATGACAGAACCAAATTCTCTTCGAACTCATTATTTAATCAAACAATTGCAGCGACTGGAACCGTTGTAACTCTGCAAGCTGGAAAAGAATCGACGGATACTGTCACCCTAGCTGCTGCAGCGTTTAGACAAATAGGCGTAGGAGATGTGGGCGGTGATGCGGCGATAATCACAGCTGACGCAGTACATACAAGCGCTAACTTTGCCAATGGACAAGGCTCTGCACTTATGATTGCGATCAATACTATTGTTGACGCTAACCTTGTTGCTGGCTCATTCACTGCAATTCAGTCTGCAGCTGATACCTACATATCCGCACTGACGACACAACGAAGTTTATTAGGCGCTTACCAAAATCAAATTGAGTTTTCAGTTAGCAATATCACTGAACTTTCCTCTAACTTAGCTGCAGCTAAGAGTAACGTCGTCGATACAGATTATGCTACAGAAACAGCATCCTTGACCAAAGGTCAAATCTTGCAACAAGCTGCAACCGCCATGTTGGCCCAAGCCAACCAAATGCCGAATGTCATTTTGTCCCTCTTGAAGTAAATCATTGCTGATAATTTCTTCGCTTTAATTCAACTAGGACAAAATCATGCCAGCAGTATTAAATACTAACGCAGCATCCTTGTATGCATCTAAGAATCTGCAGAGCGCTCAGAGCAAGATGGCCCAGTCTGTTGAGCGTCTATCTTCCGGCCTGCGGATTAATCGCGCAAAGGATGACGCGGCAGGTCTGGGAATTGCCAATTCTTTGACATCACAAATAAATGGTTCGAACCAAGGTATTCGTAATTTAAACGATGGCATTTCCATGGTTCAAACGGCTGAGGGCGCCATTGCTACGGCTCAAGAAATTGGACAGAGAATATTGACATTGGCGACGCAAGGTGCCAATGGAACATTGGGCGTGAATGAGCGTACTGCTATTCAAAATGAAATGAAGCAGTTGTTGACAGCGGTTGACTCCATTGGCGCACGGACAAAATTTTCTGGCAATAGCCTCTTGAACAATGACGCCAGGGCAGCTGCAGGTACAGCAACACCACCCACAACTACAAAATTTACGCTTCAAGCTAGTAACAGCACTTCAGATACAGTTGCACTTTCAGCTGCAGGATTCCTGAATATTGGTGGAAGTTACAGCACAGCCAATGGGGCTGGAACACTAAACACGAGTACAAGCTTAGTGTTAAATACTGCACAACCCACATCTATTGTTGGAAGTTCAGTGTACTCAAAAATCACTGATGGTACATATGTGTCAATTGGAACAGTATCAACTTTGTCATCAGATGGTTTAACTGTTACGCTTGCATCAGCAACCCATCCAGCTTGGATTGATACGGCAACAATCGTTTTTAGCGGCCAGCTTACTCAAAAACACAGCTCTACTGCCAACGACCTGACTTTGGTCGAGGCTGTTGGTGCCACAAGTTTAGTTAACGCTACACCTGCTACAGCATTGGCTGGGTTTCAGATGGTTCAAAGAGCAGCCGATGGCTATCTGACGGCTCTGACTACCCAGCGTAGCTTGTTGGGTGCTTACCAAAACCAGATCGAATACACCGTCAGCAACGTTACTGAGTTGTCCGCCAACTTAGATGCCGCACGCAGCAACGTTCAAGACACCGACTACGCATCTGAAACTGCAACCCTAACTAAGGGTCAAATCCTCCAGCAGGCAGCCACTGCCATGTTGGCTCAGGCAAATCAAATGCCTAACGTCATTTTGAGCCTCTTGAAGTAATATGTGAATGCTTGCCAAGCGTACTATGTACTTGGTAAGCAGTCTCAAAGGAGCACATACCCATGGACCCGATTTCATCCAATGCAGTCAAGCCTGGGTCTTTTTTGCAAACTGCAAAGACCCCGGGAGCTGCGCCCAATAAAGATGCAGAAGCCGTGGCTAAAGTTGCAAACGTTCCTCTGCCTAAATCTGATGTCAAAGCTTCGAGCCAAGATTTGAAAGAGGCGGCGGAAACTGCCATGAAAGATATTCAGCATTTCATATCTTCTCAGGCAAGCTCTGTGCGCATTTCCAAAGATCAAACATCGGGACACATGGTTGTCCAATTGGTAGATCCAGATACGGGTGAAGTTATCCGCACCCTGCCATCAGAAGAACTTTTGCGCCTTGCTCGCTCATTCGAAATGCTCGGTAACAAAATGATTCACCAAGTGGCCTGATTTTCTTGAACACTTTTCAAACATTCAGCCTATAACCCGCACATCTTTTAGATTGCGGGTTTTTTTACACCGATTTGAAAAGCATCAGTTTAATGTTGAAATTTAATCAAATTGCCTAAACAATTTTAAGTCTCCAACCGTAAAAATAACTGTAGGGATGTTTCAATTTGGATCCCAAAAAACTTAACCCTATTTAATGGAGTTCAACATGCCAGCAGTCTTAAATACCAACCCAGCGTCTTTGTATGCTTCTAAGAATCTTCAGAGTGCTCAAGCAAAGATGGCCAGCTCTGTGGAACGTCTTTCTTCTGGACTTCGCGTTAATCGTGCCAAAGACGATGCTGCTGGATTGGGTATAGCCAATTCACTGACATCACAAATTAACAGCGCCAATCAAGGCATTCGAAATTTGAACGATGGTATTTCGATGGTTCAGACAGCAGAGGGGGCTATTGCCGCCGCTCAGGAGATGGGGCAGAGGATTATGGCCTTGGCAACTCAAGGCTCTAATGGCACCTTAGGCCAGAATGAGCGCTTAGCAATCCAATCTGAAATGAGACAACTCATCACAGCGATAGATGGAATTGGAACAAGAACTAAGTTTTCTGGAAATTCATTGTTAGCAAATCAAGTTGGCGGTGGCTCGACTTTTATTTTACAAGTTAGCAATAACTCTACCGATACAGTTACCTTAGCGGCTTCAGCTTTTGAAAGAATTGGCGCTGGTTCAACCAGTAATGCTTCACAATTGGGAACAATCACCTCCGATACAGCTTGGCTGACATCTGGACTTTACTCTGGCAGAGCAGCGGCATTATTAAACGCCATTAATCATGCAGATACTGGATCAGGTACTACTTCTACAGCCGCTACACAATTCAGAGCTATCCTCACTGCTGCAGATACTTACGTTACTGCGCTAACAACACAGCGCAGTTTGTTGGGTGCTTACCAAAATCAGATTGAATTTTCTATTGGTAACGTCACCGAACTTTCGGCCAATTTGGAAGCCGCTCGAAGCCATGTTATCGACACCGACTACGCATCTGAAACAGCATCCTTGACCAAAGGTCAAATCCTCCAGCAGGCAGCCACTGCCATGTTGGCTCAGGCAAATCAAATGCCTAACGTCATTTTGAGCCTCTTGAAGTAATATGTGAATGCTTGCCAAGCGCACTATGTACTTGGTAAGCAGTCTCAAAGGAGCACATACCCATGGACCCGATTTCATCCAATGCAGTCAAGCCTGGGTCTTTTTTGCAAACTGCAAAGACCCCGGGAGCTGCGCCCAATAAAGATGCAGAAGCCGTGGCTAAAGTTGCAAACGTTCCTCTGCCTAAATCTGATGTCAAAGCTTCGAGCCAAGATTTGAAAGAGGCGGCGGAAACTGCCATGAAAGATATTCAGCATTTCATATCTTCTCAGGCAAGCTCTGTGCGCATTTCCAAAGATCAAACATCGGGACACATGGTTGTCCAATTGGTAGATCCAGATACGGGTGAAGTTATCCGCACCCTGCCATCAGAAGAACTTTTGCGCCTTGCTCGCTCATTCGAAATGCTCGGTAACAAAATGGTTCACCAGGTGGCCTGATTTTTGCAATTGCTAAATCATGGCCGTTACTTCCAGTTCCACCACCGCTTCACGCTCAGGCAGCACACTTGATGTCGCTGGCATTGTGAGCGGGCTCATGGAAGCTGAGAATGTGCCAGTTAACAAGCTGGATGCCAAAATCAGCAGGTCCACTGTCAAAATTACAGCCCTTGGACAAATCAAAAGCCAGCTTTCCACCCTGAAATCAGCCTTGGTAGATTTACAAACACCGGCAAATTTTTCCAAGCAAGCGGCAAAATTTAGTAATACTTCGGTCGCCACTGCAGAATTTACTACTACTGCCACGGCCGCCAGCTACCAGATGGAAGTGACCAGCCTGGCGCAACCCACTATTTGGAACGTTTCTGGTTTTACCAACTCGACTGATGCCTTAACTTGGTACAACGCTACTCCCGCGCAAGACACCTTGAGAACCAAAGCCGATGCCACAGTGTTTCAAAGCAGCACGGGGCAGTATGTGATGTCGCTCAAATCGAAAACTACCGGCACCACTGGCGCGTTTAATTTAGACAGCAATACAGTCACGGCCCCCGTGACCAAGGCTCAATACCAATCGGCTCAAGATGCTGTGTTTAAGCTCAACGGCGTAGAGTTCACACGGTCTAGCAACGCAGTGACAGATGCATTAACGGGTGTCACACTTAATTTGACGACCACCACAGTCTTGAACACTCCCATCACATTGACAGTCTCTAATGATGCCATGTCGGCCAAGCCTAAACTCGACGCTTTGGTGAAAGCTTACAACGATTTGTATTCTTTGTACAAGTCGCAAACAGCCTCCAGCATGGATGTGGCAACACGCGGCATTCTGAACAGCGACTTTGGTGTTTCCAGCATGATGCGCCAGTTGGTTTCTGGGCTCATGTTGCCCATGACCAACATCACGGGCGGCGAATTGACAGGGCAAACAGATTTGTCGGCCATGGGGCTCAAGCTTTTAGACAGTGGCAGTTTGGCAGTTGATGACACTTTGCTTGCTGCAGCCAGCAGCACATTGCAAACACGACTGGCTGCAGGCATACGCATTGGCTATTCAAGCGCAACCAGTTCCGACTTGGCCACTCAAATTGGCGACATGATCTTCAGCGGCGGAGTCATTCAGGAACGCATTGCCAGCGAAACCACCACGCAATCTGACCTGACTAAGCGCAAAACTACATTACAAGAAAAACTAATAGGCGTCCAAGCCCGCTACACCGCGCAATACGCCTCTCTTGATGCCTTGCTGTTCAAACTGCAGGGCACCAGCGACTCCCTTAAAAGTGCTCTAGATGGTTTAACCAACTCTCAGAAAAACAACTAACGTTCATTCGAAGGAAATTTCATGACAACTCGTTCACACCGCGCCTATGCTGCCACACAACGCGAAACTTCAGTGTCTTCTGCCAAGCCAGTTGAACTTGTAGCCATGGTTTACAAACGTTTACTCGATCATTTGCACACAGCAAAGATTCAAATGGCTGAAGGCGCAGACTCAGCGGAGTCCCTCACCAAAGCCATTGACCTTATTACCACCGGTCTTGAGTCTTGCTTAGACAAAGAAAAAGGCGGCGAGATTGCGCAAAATTTGGCCTTCATTTACGACTGGGCTGGCAAAGAAATTATTCGCGCCCGCCTGCGCCGTGATCCAGAAATGCTTCAAGGCGTGATCAATGCTTTTGTGCCTTTGGCTGAAGCTTGGTTAGAGCACGCTGGCCAAAAGGACGACTCTTTTGCGTCTAAATATTTGAAGCCTGCCATGAACTCTGTCCAAGTCATCTCTGGCAATGCTGCAGCGGGCATGGGTGCTATGTTTGCTGGTACTGTAGCAGTTGCTGCTACTGCCGCTGCCACCTAAAGCGTATTTACCAAATGGCCGCTAAGCCATATCATTGCTTGGCACCATGTTTATACCTACACCAGTTCAAGAACTGCACCTGCCACTGACGCAAAAGTTAGAGGTGGGCCCTGTGCTGCCGGTTACAGCAGTACCCGGCGTGGCTGAAGAGGCGCAATCGTTAGACAGCCGAGTAGCCTTGCAATGGACGCAGCCAGTTTTTGCAGGCGCCGAGGGACAAGCTGGGCGTTCTGCGTTGACCGCTCCTTTGCCCAATGCATTGCTTCAATCTCCCAAAACTGCAGTACCTGGCTATGAACCTCAAGGCGCAGACCCCGATGCTTTGAAGTCAGGTGATGTTCATCCTTTGTTGGCGCAAGGTTTGTCGACATGGCTCAGTGGTGTGTTGGCCAAATCCAGTGGTAGTGGAAGCACTGCCAATCTGAACCTATTGGTGGCAACTAATTCTGCCATTACATCAGCTGAGTTGAATGATGGTTTATCAAACACTGCATCAGGTTCAACTGCAGGCGCAGCTATAAAGACTACGCAAGCAAATTTGTCCACTCCTGCAGAAGTTTTGAGTCAACTCAAAAACATTTATCAATCCATTGCTGGCAGCGATGTGTTTGCAGCACAAAGACTCAATGAAGCTTGGATGCCCAGAAAGCTTGCAACCCACGCTGCGTCCTCCAAAGCTTTTGACAATCCTGATTTAAAAACCTTTCAACAAATGGCACAACCCATTCAGGAACCTAGCGCCGCACAATTAACGCAATGGGTCTCTGCTCTAGAACCCGATAGCGATGCTGCCGAGCAAGCTGCCCGTATGCTGACGCAAGGCAATATGGTCTGGCAGGCCGAGCTAGTACCTGGATTGCCAATGCGAATAGTTCGAGAGGACGCTTGGCGCAACAACCCGCAGCAAGTAGGTGAGATTGAAAAAGGCGCCATGTTGAAAGTGGAAATCACGCTTCCCAATCTTGGACAGCTTCAGATTGTGGGTTCGCAATGGGGTCAAGACATTAGCCTGCATATTTTGCACGGCAAGCCAGAAGGCAATGGCAAAGTCAATTGGACAACGCTTGCACCCGAACTAATCCAAGAATTGAAAACTCAGGGTGTGAACGATGTAAAAATCGAATCATTGCCTGACGCAGCGGCCATCACTTCTAACAATGATCTGCCCACGGACTCACCCAATGTCTAACTTGGGCCATGAAGAAATTCTGCAAGCGGTTGCGGTTGGCTACAAACCTAACACTCCAGCGCCTCGCGTTCTAAGCAAAGGCAAAGGCGAAATTGCCCAAGCCATTTTGGACCGAGCCAAAGAGTTGGGCATTCCTACTAGAAGCGAACCGAGCTTGGTCGCTTTCTTAATGGAGCTAGACCTGAACGCTTGGGTGCCACCAGAGCTTTATGCGGCAATTGCCCAAGTGTTGGCTTGGGCGCATGAGGAAGATAAGAAGCTTGAAGAATCTAAATACTGATATTTCAGATTAATTTTCCAAAGACAGCTTTACTCGAATCTCTTTTACCTTGGTATGCAAGCCAGGAAGATCACGCTGAATCGTCTTCCAGAGAATTTCAAAATCAACTTGAAAGTAGCCGTGAGCTACAGCGTTGCGCATTTGATATGCAGAAGCAAGTGGCAATTCCGGATGAGCTGACACAAAATCAGGGAAGCGCTTTTCTATGTCGTTACTTGCTTCACCGATAACTTCGAAATTACGGATTACCGCGTCTTGTACAAGTTTGTTTCCAAGAAAAGCTATTTCGTTCAAGTCTGAAACGTATTCTTCAATACGCCCTATTGCTCCCAGAATGTGATTGAGGTAGTCGGACAGCCGCTGCGGGTCCCGCATCATACAGGGAGCGCTTCGTTAATGACTTTAGCGCGGAATGAATCAGGTAATGCATTGGGTGTAAGCACATCCACTTGGACGCCTAGCAATTGCAAGAGTTCATGGCGGATGGCACCAATGTCAAATAGTGTGGTGTCGGGTGTGGGGTCGATCAAAATATCTAAATCGCTGCCCTCTTGATCTTCTCCATGGAGCACTGAACCGAAGACGCGCGCGTTGCGAGCGTTATGACGCTCAACGACGCTGCGAATTGCAGCTCGATGCCTTTGAAGAGCAATGGACGGTTTCATGAGTGTTCCAAATATTAAATCCAATTGGATCACAAATCTTCAATTGGAAGAAATATTTAGGACAAATTCAAACTCAATTCCCAAACGGATTGTTTCTAACACCCACCAAAGGTGGCTGACCTTGGCCTTGCGGTTGGGCTTGTGCATCACTTAAGGTTTTAAGAAACGCCACCACATCGTCAATTTCTCGCTCAGTCAGTGCAGGGCCAGCCGATGCAGGGCGGTTGAATGGCACTCGGTCGTTGATGATGTTGCCAACGTATGCAGTAGGCAAGTCGTTAGGCGTAGCTTTAGGACCATACCAACGCTTTGGATCGCTGTTGCGTGTTGCGTAAAAACTCACCACATCTCGCAAGTCTTTGAAGAAGCCGTTGTGCATCCACGCTTTTCTTTCGGCTGTGTTACGCAGAGAAGTCATACGGAAGGTGCCACAGAACTTTTCAATGCTGATATTGGCGGGCACGTTGCTAGTCAGTGCTGGCTTGGTGCGATCGGGGCCGCACAAACCAAGGTCAAAAAAGGAGGGGTTGGCGTTTCTAGGAATGGCCATGTTGCGGGGTATGCCGGTGGCGTAAAACGCAAAGTCGGTAAACAGTGAATCGCTGGGCTTGGCAGAGTTGGGGTTCATGAGGTGGCAAGAGGCGCAGTTGCCTTTGTTGACGTCCATGAACACCTTCATGCCGTTGGATTCTTGGGGTGTGAGTTTGGTTTTGCCTTGAATGAACTGGTCGTATTTGCTGCTGAAGGGCTGAAGTGCAGAAGTTCTTTCAAATGCGGCAATGGCCACGCCTATTTTTTGGAACGCCAAGGTAGGGTTGTTGAAGATTTGGCTGCCAAACTCGTCTTTGAACATTTGAGCGTACGGCGCTGCTGAAATTTTGCGAACTACGCTGGCCGCGTCTTTGTTGTTCATTTCTAATTTGTTCAACAGTGGGCCCAGTGCTTGCAGTTCTGCTGTGTCGGCACGGCCGTCCCAAAAGATGCCGCCCACTGGGTCAACATCTTCGGCGGTGACTCTGAATTGGAATTTAGGCGTGAACGAAGTGTATGCATTGGACATGGCATTGCGGCCGCCAATCGATTGGGGGGTGCTGCCTTGCGCTACGCCAATTCTGGAGCCGTTGTTGCTTGCAAAACCCGAGCTAGCCGAATGGCAGTCGTTGCACGAAGTTCCTCTAGGTTCTGACAAGGCTTGGTCTTTGAAGATTTGACTGCCTAGGTTTTCTAGGCGGGTGAAACTTGTTGGGGTTGTAGCAGCTGCGGGTTGCGCAATAGCAGGTGGAATTTGCGGCTGGGGCTGCGCCCTAGGCTGGCCTTGGTTTTGTGCCTGCGAAACACTGAGGCAACCAAGCAAAGAAATACTGAAACAAAAAACTCGAAGTGCTGAAAATGAATGCGTTCTAGAGAATTTTGTGAATGTCATTTCATGCTTTCAAGATGAAGTTTGTTGAACCATTTGTCGGCAAACCAACAGAGTGGCAAGCCCAACTAGGTTGAAGCAAAAGTCATACCTGAAAAGATGTAGATTTTTTGACGCGGAGCTCGTCAATGAAGCATTGAAAGCAAGGCTGGTAGCTTGCTTCTAAGAAGCACCAAAAAGGACTTAAACCTGCAGATTGGTCACTTCTTTATACGCATCCACCAAACGGTTGCGCACGGCAATCATGGTTTGGAATGACAGGTTGGCTTTTTGCAAGTCGACCATCACTTCTTCCAAGGTCATATTGCTTTGACCGGTGGAGAAACTTTGCACTTTGGCTTGTGCTACGTTTTGTGTTTCGTTCACAGCCAACACGGCTTTTTTCAAAGCCGACTCAAAATCGGGCTCGCCTGCCTTGGGCAAAGTGGCCGTTGAATTTAACTGACCCGCAGCCATATCGGCCATGACTTTCATCTGGCTGGTGAGGGACTCGAGGTTAATGTTTGACATGCTATTTATCTTAATTCAATTCAATCAAAAAGAAAACCAGCTTCTTTGTAGGCCTTGAGCTTGTAGCGCAGGGCCCTTTCGGACAGTCCCAAAACGTTGACGGCATCTTTTCGGTTGCCTCCAACTTGCTTCAGAACTTTCAAAATGTGCTCACGTTCAATGGAATCCATGTCCTGTGCGCCCAAAGTTGTGCTTTCAGTGTCTGAACTGTATGCAAGAGGTGTGCCACCGGCGCTCACATTGCCAGCGGGTGCGCTAGGTGCCATGCTTGGCTCGCTGCCATGCAGTTCAATGTCGTGAGGTTCAATCAAATCGCCGTCGCTTAAAAGCAGGGCGCGCTGCATGGCGTTTTCCAGTTCGCGCACGTTGCCAGGCCAGGGGTAGCTTTGCAGGGCTTGCTTGCTTTGCACCGAGAGTTTCAAGCCCTGGCGGCCCATGGTGCGGCCGTAGCGCGCCAAGAAGTGTTCGGCCAAGGGCAGGATGTCTTGGTGACGCTCGCGCAGTGGCGGAATGCGAATGGGGAACACGGCCAAGCGGAAGTACAAATCTTCCCTGAATTTACCGTCTTTCACTCTCTGCTGCAGGTCTTGGTTGGTGGCCGCCACAATGCGCACATCGCAATTGACAGAGCGCATAGAACCTAGGCGCTCTACCACTTGGTCTTGCAAAACTCGCAGCAGTTTGGCCTGCAATTCGAGGGGCATTTCGCCTATTTCATCTAAGAAAAAGGTGCCGCCATTGGCCTGTTCAAACTTGCCTGGCTGGGCTTTGGTAGCACCCGTGAAGGCACCTTTTTCATAGCCAAACAGGGTGGACTCGAGCAGGTTGTCTGGAATGGCGGCGCAGTTGATGGCCACATAAGGCTTGCTGTTGCGGCCTGAAAGTTGGTGAATTTGCTTGGCAAAAACATCTTTGCCCACGCCCGATTCGCCCGTTAAAAGCACGGTGGCACCGGTGCCAGCCACACGCTCGCAACGATTTTTAACGGCAAGAATTGCCGGATCAGAGGCAATTATTTCCCCGTCAGCACCTGTTTTTGCCGGGGGTGGGCTGGGGTGATGGCGTGCAATGACCTCCAGCAATTGCTGGGGCATAAAGGGTTTGATCAGGAAATCTCGGGCGCCGCCTTTTAAGGCTTGCACGGCCAGTTGGGTGTCGGCATAGGCGGTCATGACCACCACAGGAAGCTGGGGGTGCTTTTCTCGGGCTTGGGCCAACAGCTGCAATCCGTTCATGCCAGGTAAGCGGAAATCTGTGACCAACATTTGTTCTACTTCAGGGTCTATTGCTGGCAACGCGTCTTCGGCGCACTCAAAGGCCACGTGGTCTACGCCGCCTAAACGCAAGGTGACGCTGATGGCTTCCCGCAGGTCGGTGTCGTCTTCAACTAGGAGAATTTGAAACGGGTTCATGTGCTGGCAGTTGTTGACGTTATAGTCAAATGTAGGGTTTAAAAGTTGGCCATGCTGGGCAAAGCCACCACAAAAAGCGCCCCACCTTCGGGTTTGTTTTGCGCGGTAATTTCACCACGGTGGCTGCGAATGGCATTCTGTGCAATTGCAAGTCCTAGGCCAGTGCCCGTCACACGGTTGGTAGCGAAGGGTTCAAACAATCTTGAAAGCATGTCTTCGGCTATGCCGGGGCCATTGTCTTGGATGCTCAGTTGGCCGCGCAAATGATCGGCTTGGGTTTGAACAACGATGGTTTGGCCGGGGCTGGAGCACTGGATGGCGTTTTCTAAGATGGCAATGAAGGCGGACACCACGGAGGGGCGCTCTACGCTGACCATGCAGTTGTCTGCTTTCAAGCTGACGGACAGCTCAATGTGTTTTTCTTGCGACAAGCCTTCTAGGGTTTGCAAGGCCTCGTTGACCAAGTCGTCTAGAGCAATGATTTGCGTTTTGTGAGGCCGGGCGCGAACAAACTGCAGCATTTCTCCAGCCATTTTTTCCAAATGAATCAGCTGGTTTTGCAGCTTTTTTGCAAAGTTCACGCGGTCTTGCAACTCGAGTTCTTCGGTGCAAAGGTGCGAGGCATACAGCAAGGCAGTGGACAAAGGGGTTCTAAGTTGGTGCGCAATGCCGGCCGACATTTTGCCCATGGCGGCCAAGCGGTCTACCCGTTCGCTGTCTTCCAACGTGCGCAAGTTGGCCGTAATGTCTTGAATTTGAATGACGCTGCGCAAGCCCTCTTGCACGCGTTGGGCTTGCAGGGTGCGAAGGCCGGTGGGTGAGTTCAGGTGAAATTCGTCAGGACCATGGCCAGGCTTCCAAGAGGCAGGCGTGGCCCATGCTTCTCCAGTTTTAAGGCCCGGCACCAATTGTTCAGCCGCTTGGTTGAAGTGGCTTATTTTGTCGTTTTCAATGAGCACCACCGCGGCGGGTAATGCGTTGAGCAACACGTTAAGTCGCTCGTTGGCTTGAAAGAGGTCGGCACTGAGGTCTTCGACTTTACGGCTGAGGGCGGCGTACTGCTGCTCTAGGGCTTGAGAGGCTTCGACAAAAAGCTCAAACGCACCGGCCAGATCACTGGCTTGAGCGGGCGGTGATGCTTTTTCTGAATTTGCCATCTTTGAATCTTTTGTCAATTTATCTGTTCTGAATTGATAATAAAAGTAAGATTGCTACCCAAGTGATCTGCTTTGTTGTGCTTTCAACAGAGCTGAAAACCAATATACCTTAATTTAAGTGAAGGCCAAGCCACCGTTTTGGGGCTGTTCAAGCAAATGATGAAGATCCTCCTGATTGAAGACGATGCACAAATTGCAGACTTAGTGGTATCGGCCTTCGAGGCATTAGGCATTGAAACACAGCACGAAAAAGACGGCTTCAGGGGATTGCGCACGGCCCTTCAACTGAACTTTGACGCCATCTTGCTAGATGTGGCATTGCCACTGATGGATGGTTTTCAAGTGCTGGAAGAAATACGGCGTAACAGCTTGAACACCCCCGTCATCATGCTGACGGCTTCGGTTGATTTACCCGACCGTTTAAAGAGTTTCGAAAAAGGTGCGGACGATTATTTGTCCAAACCTTTTTACATTGAAGAACTTCTGGTGCGTGTGAAGGCCTTGATTAACAACAAGCGCGGCAAATTAGAAATGCTGCTGGTGCAAGGCGATTTGTCTTTGGACCGTTTTACACGCGTGGCCACTTGGCAAGGTGAAAAAGCCACACTCACGCAACGCGAGTATGTCTTGTTAGAGTGTTTGATGATGGCGCCCGGGCAGATTTTTTCTCGGGAGCAAATATTGAAGCAAGTTTGGAACGTGGCCTTTGATCCAGGCACCAACGTGGTCGATGTGTCTGTACAAAGACTTCGCAAAAAACTGACCAATCCCAAGCCAGACTCTGCAGTGGCCTTTCCCATCGAAACCATTCGGGGTGTGGGCTATCGGTTCAAGTCACAGGCCTAAAACAGATGCCCTACGCGATGCGGTCTTTTAGGCTGAAGTTTTTCATCATCGTCTCGCTGCTGATTGTTCTGTTTGCAATCATCACCCGCTTGAATGTCAGGGCCTCCTCTGATACACCCATTCATGAATTGATTTATTCGAGTTTTGCAAGCTATTTGGTCAGCACTGTCAAGCAACAGGAAGCCCTTGCCAGCAAGCAATCACAAGCAGTTAGTGCAGACCTTGCAAATGTTCATGCGCAAGAAATTAAGTTGGATGTTGAAAAATATTTCTCAGACTTAAGCGAATTTAAATCTTCGGTGTGGCTAAGCGACTCGCCCAGTTCACAACAACTGGACATGCTGAAAGACGTGAAATGGCGAAAATTGAACTTGCCTTCAGTCATAGACACTGCAGAAATAAGCACGACACAAGCAAGTGGTTTTAAATGGGTGTTTTTTAGAACTCGTTTTCAAGATCAATATGTTGTAGCAGCGGTGAGCGATACCGCATTTAACATACGCTCCAACGCCATCATGGATGCCAGAGACAGCATCTTAAATTCGATGTGGCCCCTGTTGCTTTTGTACATAGCTTTGTGCACATGGGTTTTGACTGCATGGGTGACGCGGTCTTTGAGGAATTTGCAGCTCAGGTTCAAACAAATTGAATTGAAGCGCGGTGGCGTTTTACTTTCTGAAGACGAGTTCGACATGGAGTTTGCAAGCTTCGTGAGATATTTCAACGATTTGATTGAAGGCATTCGGTTTAATTTTGAGCAAGCCTCTCGGTTTTCAAGCGATGCCGCACATGAATTGAGAACACCACTGACGGTGATTCATGGCAATTTGAAGAATTTAATTAACAAAGCGATTGACAACAGCCCTGAGCAAATGCAATTGTCCTTGCTGCTAGACGAAGTAGAGCGATTGATCTCCATCACCAACAAGCTGGTCTTGCTCTCTCAAGCGGACGGACACAACTTCAAATTAGATCTGCAAGCCATTAAGCTGAATGATTTGGTGAGTGTGATTGGCGAGGACATTCAAAGTCTCATGCCCGACATCAAGTTTGAAGCCAACGTGCCCCACAAAATTAAGGTTTTGGCAGACCCTAATCTATTTCAACAACTGTTGAATAATTTAATCAGCAATGCTGTTAAGTACTCGCCTCCGAACGGCACCATTTTCTTCAAAGCCACCGCATCTGAAGACATGGTTGAATTCTCTTTGGCCAACCACACCTATTTGTCTTTGGATGATTTGGACGAACGCGTTTTTCAGCGCTTTTACCGGCATACCGGCACAGCCTCTTCCAACATCGAATTACCCAAAGGAGATGGCCTAGGCCTTAGTTTGTGCCAAGAGATTGCCAAGGCCCATGGCGGCACCTTGAAATTGGAAAAAGGACCCGGCAAGTGGGTCAAGTTCACAGTCTTATGGAAAAGTGCTTGATTAAAAACCTGTATTCCTACATTACAGCTGTGTAATGCTTGGTTTTGATCAGTGAAAATTTGAAACAATGTGATTACATATGGAGGCACTGACCTAATTGGATGCTCCCAAAACTCTCTCTCCAGATCGCGACGCTGTCGTTCTGTCGATGGGCGGTTCCGGCGCGGCAAATTTAAACACACCTGCAGGCGTGTTTGATTCTGTGCGCGAACGGTTTCAGGCCCTCACCACCAATCAACGTTTGTTCATGGGCCTAGGCTTTGCCGGCCTGGTTTTGGCCTTGGGTGTTGTTTTTTCAGCAGGTCGAACCAACCAAGACTACCGAGTGTTGTTTGCAAACGTCAACGAAGGCGATGGTGCCGCCATCATTACTGCACTGCAGCAAATGAACGTGCCCTACCAGTTTACCGAGGGCGGCGGCGCTATCACGGTGCCACAAGGCTTGGTCTATGAAACCCGCTTAAAACTGGCGGGTCAAGGCTTGCCCAAGGCTGGCAATGTGGGTTTTGAACTTCTTGAAAACCAAAAATTTGGCACCAGCCAGTTTGTAGAGCGCGTCAACTATTTGCGCGGCCTCGAAGGCGAGTTGGCCCGGAGTGTCAGTTCCTTAGGTCAAGTTAAATCGGCACGTGTTCATTTGGCAGTGCCTAAGCCCTCTGCATTTGTGCGCGAACAAGAGCGCCCCACAGCCTCGGTCATTCTGACTTTGCACCCTGGCCGAATTTTAGATGCCCCTCAAATTGCGGCCATTGCCAGATTGGTCAGCTCTGCTGTACCAGGCATGCGTGTGCAAGAAGTGTCCATCATGGACACCGAAGGCGGTATTTTAGGTAACAGTGCCATGCGCCAAGAAGGGCTTGATCCTTCTCAACTCAAATACACCTCCGAATTAGAAGCCGCATTGAACAGACGTGTGGCTGCCATTTTGGAACCCCTGGCTGGCAAAGACGGATTCCGTGCCCAAGTGTCGGTCGATTTGGACTTTGACGAGCGCGAGCGCACATCTGAAACTTTTGGCAAAAATGCCCCGCCCAATCAAGCCATTCGCAGCCAACTCTCTATCGAGTCAAGTGGCGGCAAATCGGGTTCGGGTGGTGTGCCAGGGTCTCTTACCAACCAACCTCAAGAAACTGCCAAGGCCCCAATCACCACGGAAGCAAAGGGTGAAAATCTGAGGGCACCTGGCAGTGTAGATACAGGCGCATCGGGCTCTGACGATGCCAGCTCTAAAAATGAAAAAACGGTGAACTACGAAGTTGACCGAGCCATCGAAAGAATCAAATCTAGCAAAGGCCAATTGCGCCGCGTGTCTGCTGCTGTGGTGCTTGACTACAAATATGAAAAAGGCGCCAAGGCCAATGCCTCTCGCAGCGTGGCCTATACACCTCAAGAAATTCAACAAATTAATGCCCTGGTCAAAGATGCCATTGGCTTTGTTCAAAGACGTGGCGACACAGTAAGCGTAGCCAATTTACCGTTCTCTGAAGAGCCTGCTGCAGCGGTCGAAGAAACTAACCGTTTAACACCCGACCTGGTGTCTCAACTGGTGCGTTATGGCGCCATTGCTTTGGGCTTGTTGTTTGCCTATTTCGCCATTGCGCGCCCCTTAATGCGCCCTGTGCCATTGCCACCCATCGACCCCGACTTACCCGATTCACCACAAGGCCGTGCCGCACAGCGGATGCGGGAAGAGATTAAGGATCTCGACCTGTCGTGGGCCATGGAACAAGAAGCTAAGCGTGCCCAAGAGCTGCGGGTTGAAAAGGAAATTGAAGCCCAAATGGACCGCATGCGTGAACGCGAAGTGGCCAGCAAAGCCAAATTTGATGATGTGGTGGCCTATGCCACCCAATACGCCACCGACCAAGCCGAAGACACTGCTTTGTTGTTGCGTGCTTGGGTGTCTGAAACAGGAGCAGCCAATGCATCGGGTCAGGACAAATTATGAACACTGCCGTTTCTAATTTCAAACCAGGTGTTTTGGGGGGCGCGCTTCGCAAAGGCTTGCAATCGCCAGACCTCGAAAGAGCCAACAGCACCACCCTAGATGGCCCCTCGCGTGCAGCCATTGTGCTCATGGCCTTGGGCCCCGATGTGGCTGGTAATTTGCTTAAAAACTTCACGGCTGCCGAGGCCCAAAAAGTGTCTTCGCTAATGGCCAACTTTAGAAGCATAGACCGCGAGGTCATGATTCAAGTGCTCGAAGAATTTAAAAACATCACTGTGCATCGCAAACAAGTGCCATTTGATCCGCAGAGTTTTGTCACTTCATTGATGGACAAATTTGCGGGTGATGCAGGTGGCTCAGTAGCCAGCCAATTGGCCAGTACTGTGCCCGCGCTCGATTTGCTCACCAGCATGAGCAATGAACAATTACAACGTCATTTGCAGGCCGAGCATCCGCAAGTGGTGGCCACCTTGTTGTCCCTCATTCCTGCCGAAAGATCGGCCGCAGTGCTCGAAATGTTTGAGGTAGAACTGCGCGATGAGTTGGTGTTGCGCGTGGCCTTGCTCGATCAAATCAACCCATCCGCTTTGGTTGAATTGAATGACATGCTTGAGCGCACCTTGGGCGACGACTCCACAGCTGAAATCAGCGGCATTGGAGGCGCACGCCCTGCTGCTGAAATTCTGCGCCTGTTTACGGGTGGCCTTGAAAAAACCACCTTGGCCAGCATTCGCCTGCATTCTGAAAAATTAGCAGAGCAAATTTTTGAACGCATGTTCACGTTTGAAGATTTGATGAAAATTGCGCCGCAAGCTGTGCAAACTTTGCTGACTGAAGTACCTGACGATGCCATGCTGGTTGTGCTCAAAGGCGCTAGCCCCAATTTGCAAAAATTCTTCTTCTCTAACATCACGAAAAGCAAGGCCGATCGTTTCCGAGTGGAAATGGAAAGTATGCCGCCAGTTCGAGTTCAAGAGGTCCAAGCCAAGCAGATGGAAATTGTGCAATTGGCGCGTCAGATGCAAGATGAAGAACGTATTTCTTTGGCCATCGTCAGTGTTGGGCCTGGGACTAACTGACCATGAACCGCTGGAGCCCTCCCTCATTTGATGGCGAGCCAGCCACCTCCGAGCTCAACCTAGGCCAAGCCTCTGTTCGCCACATGGACGAAGTCAACATGGTTTTGCCCAGCGTCAATGAAGTGGACGCCATTCGCGGCAAGGCCTACCAAGACGCCTATGCTCGCGGTTTTCAAGAAGGTTTAACCGAAGGCCAAGCAAAGGGCGCAGCCAAAGGCCGCGAAGAAGGCATGGAGCAAGGCCGCACAGAAGGCTTTCAATTGGGCTACCAACAAGGCTATCAAAGCGGCATCAAAGACATAGAGCACATGTCCAAAGAGATGCAGCGCGTGATGGCAGAACTGCAATCTCTGCCTCAAGCCTTCCAAACAGCACTGCCAGAGTGGGTGTACGAGACTGCATTGCGCTTGGCCGGCAAAGAGCAAATGGACCGGTCGGTATTTGTGGCCGCTGTGCAAGAAGCACTCATGCGTTTGCCCCGTCCTGGCGAAAATTTAATTGTGGGCGTCCCTCCTGCTGAACTTGAAGCTTGGCAGTCTTTGCTCAGCCACCCCGACATGCCGTTTCAGTCTTTGATTCGACCCGATGCCGATTTGAGCAAAGGCTTTGCCTATGTGTTGGTCGATGGCACCAGGCTCGATGTCGGCATTAGCGCACGCGATGCCTTGGTGCGAAGCGCTTTAGGTTTACTGCCGCAACACGCTTCGGATTCAGTTTAAAGGTGACCGCCTTGAGCCAGGCCGATCTTCAACACTTTGTAGACTCACACCGCGCCAAGTTGGCCAACTTGCCTTTGTCCGTGCGCGAAGGCCGCGTTAAAAGAGTTTCTGGTTTATTGGTGGAAGTTGAGGGCTTGCCCTTGTCGATTGGCGCTCAAGCTTGTGTCGAAAATTCTCGCCAAGGCAATTGGGTCGATGCCGAGTGCATTGGCTTTGAACGCGACACCACCTACCTCATGGCTTTTGATCAAATGGCGGGCCTGTCGCCAGGTGCCGTGGTCTACCCCTTGCTCACACCGCAGCGACGCGCTCAGGGCTATCAAATGCGCCAAGGCATTGCGTCTGTGCCCATTGGTCCTCAGCTGTTAGGCCGCGTGGTCGACGGCTTAGGCAGGCCGCTCGATGGTTTAGGCGGCGCCAGCTGGAGCGACACCCTGATGCGCTTCGCATCTCCCAACCCGCTCAAACGCAAGCCCATTCATGAGCCGCTTGACACAGGCGTGCGCGCCATCAATGCCATGTTGTCGGTGGGGCGTGGCCAGCGCATGGGTTTGTTTGCAGGTTCTGGCGTGGGCAAGAGTGTCTTGTTGTCCATGCTGACGCGCAATTGCGTGGCCGACGTCATTGTGATTGCGCTGGTGGGCGAACGCAGCCGCGAGGTGCGCGAATTTTGTGATGACCAATTGGACGAGGCGTCTAGAGCTCGCGCAGTGGTGGTGGCCTCGCCTGCCGATACATCTCCTTTAGCGCGCGCCAAAGGTGCCGAATACGCCACCGACGTGGCCACTTGGTTCAGAGACCAAGGCAAGCATGTGGTGCTCATTGTTGACAGCCTGACTCGCTACGCCATGGCGCAACGCGAAATTGGTTTGAGCTTGGGCGAAGCACCGGTGGCTCGGGGCTACCCTGCCAGTGTGTTTGGCAAACTGCCAGCCTTGGTCGAAAGAGTAGGCAATGGAGAGCACCCGGAAGGCTCCTTAACAGCTTTTTACACGGTGCTTTTAGAAGCCGACGATGTGCACGACCCTGTGGCCGATGCCGCGCGGGGTGTACTAGATGGGCATATTTTCTTGTCTCGCGAATTGGCTGACTCAGGTCACTACCCCGCCATTGACATTGAAAAATCTATTTCAAGGGTGATGCCCAAGGTGGCTTCCCAAGATCACGTCATGGCGGCCAGGCGCATCAAGCAACTGATCAGCCGGCATGAGCGCAGCCGAGACATGGTGGCCATGGGCGCCTACATGCAGGGCAGTGACTCCGATTTGGATGCGGCTCTTAGGTTATGGCCTCACATTCAAACGTTTCTGCAACAAGAGTCGCACCAAGTGGCTGACTTAGAAGGCAGCGTATCGGCCTTGAACACCATTGCGAAGGCCTCCAAGCTATGAGCAGCCGTGTGTTTGAAGTGCTGCAGCAAATGCTGAAATTGCGCAAAGACCGGTCTGTGGCTCAGTCCAAACGGGTTCAGGCTGAGTATGAGCGGGTGCGCAATTTCAATTTGCAGGTTGAGTCCTATGCCAAGGACTACGAGACTCAGTGGGTGAAGGCGGCCCAACAAGGCGATACTGTTTTGAATTTACAAACCCAAGTCAACTTTGGCTTGAATTTGCGGGCCACGGCCAAATCACAAGAACCCGAAGTGCAGGCTTTGAAGTCACAAAGCCGTGAGGCACTGGACAAAGCCTTGCAAGATGCCCAACGGCTCAAGACCCTTCAATCTTTCTTGGCCAAGCGCAAACAACAGCGCCAACAACAATTTGAGAAGCACGAAGACAAGGCCCTAGAAGACGTTTTACAGGCGCGCCAAAACACCAAATAGCAAGGTGGCATTGAAGTTGCATAACTTGATTTAAATTTTGGAAATTAAATCATGGCCATCTTTGTATCGAATCCAACTTCTGCAGCTGTTACAACGCTTTCTAATGACGCGCTTGACCCTTCGGTCATGTCGCCAGAAGAGGGCTTTACAGAGGAGCTAGCCGCTGCCATGCAGCCCTCTGAAGCGCCAATCGACGCGCTTGCCAAAACACCTTTAGACTTGCTCGAGGGTGCAGTCAAGAAAGCTACAGACCTGCAAATTTTGCCGGCAGAAGTTCTATTAAATGCGGTGGGGGATGCAAATTTTGCCTTTGCGGGTCAGCCCGGTACTGCTAATTCAGCAGCTCAAAATTCAGTACCTGATGCTGTATTGACCGATGCCATCGATACCTTAGAACAAGACACCGCCGCCCAAGATATAGCCAATCAATTGCAAGGCGCTGAGCTGGCTGCAGCCAACTTGGCTGCTCAAATGTCGGCTTCAGCAGCCAATGTGCCTGTGTCTGTTGCGTTCAATTCAGTTGAAGTTTCGACCGCACTTTCTGTCAACGCCACTTCGGGAGCTGGCCAAGAAGCTGCTCAAGCATCACAAGCGCCAGTGACGAGCACCAGCTTGCAAGAAGGTACGCAAGTTGCCTCAGCTGCCAATTTGGCAGCAACCCAGAACACCCCTTCATTGGACAGTGAAAGTATCAGCTCTGCCAATGCGTCAACAGCAAGCCAAGCCTCGAGCATGGCAGCAGCTACTGCAACACAGGTTCAGGTGGCTTCATCTGTTCAATCAGATGCTGCACGCAATGTGGCTCAAGTCAATGCAGCCTCTAAAGCGAATACTGCCAGCGCAAGTGAAGTGCAAGTTCAACCAGCGAGCAATGCTACAACAAACAAGGTGAATTCAGAAGGCCTCAAACAACAGACCGCCGTTCAACAAGTTGCCATTGAAAATCAGGCTTTAACTCAAGCAGGAGCGCAAATTGCGGCAGACCCCGCCTTGACTTTGAGCCCTGAGGCCAGTTCAGTTGTTGCCAAGGCTTCAAGTGAAGCAGGCGTTGCAGCTGTTGCCAACGAGGCCAGTTCGAAAAGTGCCGCCTTAGCGGCTTCGACAGTTGCCAATTTAAGCGACAACAATGTCAGCAGTACAGAGTCAACCCTGGCACCGTCAAGCAATTCTTCAGTCTCAACGCTGTCGCTGGCACCTACCAAATTAGCGACTGAAAGCACTGCTGTTTCATCAGGTACAAAAACAGATGTGAAAGTCACCGAGGCCCAAGAGAGTTCATTCAATTTCGATGCAAAGTTGGGCAAGCCGGATGCGCTGCAAAATCCCAAAGTCATAGAGACCGCTGTAAGCCTGGCAGGCGTAGCCAAGCCAAGCGCACAAGTTCAAAGCAAAAATCTCACATCGAGCAACAATGATCTCGGCGTTGATGGTGTCGCTGCAGTTTCAGCCACCCCCGAAATTGACTCAGACGCTACAAGCTTCAGCAATGTTCAATCGGGCGTGAAAGCTGGCAGAACAAATGAAGCCCTCTCAACTGGCGCCAGTTCGACTGTCGCCAGCTCCGCCCCAGCCAATCGATTGGACTCTGCAGCTCTGGCAGCTGCAAATCCGAATTCAGCAGTGATTGCACAAGAGGCTCCCCAAGCAGAAACGACTCAAAGCTTGGAAGATATCTCTTCAACTTTTGTAAGCAGCTTGGTCGGTGGCCCGCAGCGCCCCGTCACAACCGTCATGGATTGGATTTCAATGCAGTCACAAGAACGTCCAGCACCCCTGGTTCCCCACGAAGTGCGCTTAGATGCCGGCGCTGTGCAACTAGAAATTCAGAAGATGGTGAAGCAAGGCGGTGGTCATGTGGTGATGGAACTCACACCGCCCGATCAAAGCAAATTCACCATTGAGTTAAAGCTCGATGAACGCGGTAATGCCTTGCTGATTGTGGAAGGCGTAAGCGACTCCACCAAAACCCGATTGGAGCAAAGTGCGCCGCAATTGCGTGAGCAATTTCAGCAAATGGGTTTAGAGTTGCAACTCGACATGCGTCAGCAAGGCCAGTCTGCATCTTCCAATGCTGCAAATTTTGCGGATGCCCAAGAGCGTGGTTCTGGCGACAACAATTTGGCCAGCAATGGCGCTGGCGATACACCTAAGGTTTTAACGCAGCGTGAAGCAGGCGCAAACCGCGCGCGCGAAACAGGTTCCAATCAAGTTTATCTCTACGCATAAAACTTTGAGCCTAGAAGAAACTTATGAACACCAACCCAGACAACATGCAATTTCCATTTGCCAAAGAAGCCCTTGAGGGCCTAGACACCCACGTCTCGCAGGACTGGAATCGCGAGCAGCTGGATGCCATGCACATGCAGTTTGTTGCGCACTGGCGTCAGTCGATGTCCACTTTGGTTCCCGCTGAGATCAAGATTTTGGCTGGCGACATGGAGTTGAAAACCTACGAAGCCTTTGTGCTTGAAGCGCCCTCTTTTGCAGACATTCAAGTCTTTGAAATCGATGCGCTCCAAACACTTTGCGCTTGGAGCTTTGACTCGCGCTGGGTGGCTGCAGCTGTCGATTGTTTGTTTGGCGGCGCCGGCATCATTCCCATCAAAGAAAGAACCGGCAAGCTCACCCACATTGAATTGGGCATCAGACAACGTTTGCTTGAAACACTGGCCACGGCCTATGAAGCAGCATGGCAGACGGCCTACCCTATTCGCCTGCAGACCCTCAGACAAGAGCAGCAGCTTTCTTCTCTTCGGCTAACTTCTCACAAAGATGTGGTGTTGCATGCCCAATTTGCCATCCATTTCAACTTGCTCGAATTGAGGGTCGACCTGTGTCTGCCCAAGCGCGCACTAGATTGGCAAACGCCCAGCGCCTCGGCCAAGGCTTCCGAAAACTCAGGTCAACCTGCTGGCTGGAGCCGCAGCCTGCAGCATCAGCTGTATGCCAAGCCTGTGGAGTCTGTGGCCGTGTTGTGTGAAAAAGAACTTTCGGTGGCGCAGTTGCTTTCCTTGTCTTTAGGTCAGGTTCTTCCCATTGATTTGACGGCCCCTGTGCGCCTCATGGTGGACGGCGTCAATATGCTCAGCGGGCGTTATGGTGTGCGCAATGGCCACTATGCCCTAAAGGTAGAGCACATGAATCAGCCGCCCTTGCTACACACAGAAGACTTTGAAGGCGCCACCTCAGGTCAATACCTTGGTAGCCTAGACATGCCGCCTCAAGCACAAAGCGATTTGGCCAATGCCGCCAAGGCTCTCAGCCAGCTAGACCAACAAATTCAGAAAAGTGAAGGTGACGTGTGACCGAGCAGATTGAAAAAGGGCCTTCGGATGACTTAACCCAATGGGGCAAAGAGCCAGCCCTTGAAGCGGACACCGCCAAACCAGCCATTCACGACATGGACATGGTCATGAACCTGCCCGTGCGGGTCATGATTGAGTTGGGTCGGACCAAAATGCCTTTGGGCGACCTCATGTCGATTCAAAACGGCGGTGTGATCGAGTTAGACGTAGAGGCTGGAGAGCCCTTGAATTTAGTGGTTAACGGTTGTTTAATTGCACAAGGCGAAGTTGTCATCGTGGACGACCGCTATGGCATCCGCTTGACTGATATCATTTCACCATCGGAGCGTTTACGGAAATCTAAAAATTGACCCCACTTTCCTCCTTGTCGCGACTTTCAGCTTTTGCCTACTTAGGCATTTTCTCAATAGCCGCTCAAGCGCAAGCCTTATCAGCGCCAGTCTCTAGTGGCTCGTCTGGCTCGTCGTCGTCTGTTTGGGGAGGGGCTTGGCTAGGCTTGGTCACACTCAGCTTGCTGGTGGTGTTGGCAGCCGTGGTGGTCTGGCTTTTCCGTCGAGGCGCACAAAGCACTACAGTAGGCGGGCAAATTCAATTGTTGGCCGCATTTCCGGTGGGCCCTCGCGAACGTTTGTTGGTGGTCCGCATGCAAGACCGTATTTTGGCTTTGGGCCATACGCCTACGCACATCAGCTTGTTGGCAGAGTTAGACGATTTTGAACCCATGGCCAATACGGGTTCATTGCCATCGGGTTTTGCAGGGCAACTCATGACCTTGCTCTCTGGAAAGAACGGTCCATGAGGTTGTTTAACCTCAAATGGCTTGTAGCCATTGCCCTCTTGCTGTGCTGCGGTTGGGCAGCGGCTCAAAACTTACCGTTGGTTACTTCAAGCACCTCCAAAGCCGGCACCGTGTATGCCGTGCCTGTGCAAACATTGCTGGCCTTAACAGCCCTTTCTTTTTTACCGGCTGCGCTCATGCTCATGACCAGCTTCATTCGAATTCTCATTGTGTTTTCTATGCTCAGGCAAGCCTTGGGGTTGCAAAGCATGCCGCCCAATTTGGTCTTGATTGGCTTGTCGGTGTTCCTCACTTTTTTTGTCATGAACCCTGTGCTTGAGTCTATGTACCGAGAGGCTTATTTGCCTTTGGCCAGCGGCAAAATTGGGTTTGAAGAAGCGGTGACCATTGGCACCGAGCCTTTGAAACAGTTCATGCTGAGCCAAACCAACAAGGATGACCTCAGCCTGTTTGCCAAGCTCTGGGGCAAGCCCATTGAAACCCGGGCCGATGTGCCCATGACGGTGCTCATTCCCGCCTTTGCCGTGTCTGAAATCAAAACAGGTTTCTTGTTTGGCTTCCTCATTTACTTGCCTTTTTTGGCCATTGATTTTGCGGTGGCCAGCATACTGACATCCCTGGGCATGGTCATGGTCTCGCCCATGATGTTCTCGCTGCCGCTCAAGTTGGTAGTGTTTGCACTTGCAGACGGCTGGTCCTTATTGGCCGCTTCATTGGTTAACAGTTTCAAGGTCACCTAAGATGGATTCAGGCTTTGTCATTGAAGTTGCTTTCAGAGCACTTTGGATGGCCTTTGTCTTATGCGGGCCGATACTTATTTCTTTGCTCATTGTGGGACTGGTCATCGGTATTATTCAAGCAGCTACTTCGGTGAATGAAAGCTCGGTGGCATTCATTCCTAAATTGGTCGTGATTGCCGTGGTCATGCTCATTGCGGGGCCCGTTAGTTTGGCAATTTTTGTGGATTACCTGCGCGAGGTCATTCAAGAGTTGCCCGAAATTTTGCGGTAACCCTCATGCTGCCCATCAGCCCAGATTGGATGACGCAAACAGCCACCCTCTGGATGCTGATTTCTGTCAGGCTTTTGGGTTGTTTCATGACCATGCCCTTGTTTGCATTTCGGTCAGCCCCCATGCGATTGCGGGTCTTGCTGGCCTTGGTCATTGCATTTGCACTCGTTCCCCTGGTTCAATCCGACCTTCCTCCTTTGGACAGCATGCCGCCAGGCTATGCCTTGGTGTTTGTTGAATTGGCTGTGGGCCTCACATCTGGCTGGATGGTCAGGATTGGCTTGACGGCGGTGGACATGTTGGCCGATGTGCTGTCGCAACAATCTGGTTTGAGCTTTGCTGCCACTTTGCAACACGATGCCAATTTGGCATCAGGTTTGGTAGGCGAGTTTTTGGGCTTGTTGGCCATCGCGCTGGCCTTCACCATGAACATTCATTTGGTCATGCTCGAGTTGTTGGTACAGAGCTTCAAAGTTTTGCCCTTGGGAACTTGGCCAACTGCTTGGAACTGGAGTTCTGTACTGGGCTTGGTTCAAGATGCCTTCGCTTTAGGCTTGGTCTTGTCGCTGCCTGCCATCGTCATTTATTTTTTATTCAACATGACGCAGGCCATCTTGGCGCGGGTTAGCCCACAAATGAACCTCTTCTCGGTGGGCTTTGCCATCATGATTCCTGTGGCCTTCGTGGTGGTGGTTTTGTTGCTGCCGTCTTTCACGGACTTGGTCCAAGCCGCCTTTGAGTCACCCTTCGAATTAATTCGCGCTGGCTTTGGCCCCAAGCTCTAGGTCTGGCAAAGCGCCAATCTCTGGCAAAGGCAAATCGGCTGATGCCGAAGCTTGCTTTATTTCATAGGCCCAAGCCAGTACCTTGGCCACGACCTCAAACAAGGGCGCGGGTATGGGCTCGCCCACTTTCAAGTGCTTGTGCAATAACCTGGCCAAAGGTGGAATGCGTGCCACCGGCACTTGGTTTTCATTGGCCAAGCGCTGAATCATCAAAGCTATTTCATCCATGCCTTTGGCCACCACAATAGGGGCGCGCATTTTTTCAGCGTCGTACCTGAGCGCAACAGAGTAGTGATCCGGGTTGGCCAGCACCACGTCCGCTTTTTCCATAGCGGACATCATGCGCGACGTGGCAATTTGACGCTGGCGCTGCCTGAGGCGATTTTTCAGCTCAGGCGAGCCTTCACTCTCTTTCATCTCCTGCTTCATCTCTTCTTGGCTCATTTTCATTTTTTTCGAAAAGCTGAACCACTGAATGACCACATCCACCGCCGCCACCACCACAATGGGCAGCAGCAAAAGCAAGAGGCCGGTTTCAATGAGGCCCAGGCTGTTGGCCAGCGCTTGGTTTAAATCCTGCCGAGAAAGTACGCTGAGGTTGCCCAAAAGGCTCGTGACATAGGCCACACCCACGCCAAACACCACAATGACTTTCAAAATGTTCTTGACCACCTCGGTCAGGGTGTCGGTCGAAAAAATTCGGCCTAAGCCAGCAAAAGGGTCAAGTCGGCCAGGATTGAGTTTGAAAGCCCAAACGGGCTGAAACTTCACCATAGCCAAAGGGGCCAGGGCTGAGACCAACCACAAGGGCAAAACGATGGCCAAAATCCACAGCATGGCGCCTACCAAGGGGCCGCTGGCCCAACCGGTCAAATGGTTCTGCCAATCATCACTGGGGCCAAAAGTCAGGCCTTGCTTGACCAACTCCACCAAGCCCTTCATCAAAGAGCCGCCAACGCCCACAAAAAAAGCTGCAAACAGCAAAAGCACCAAGAACGTGGTCAGGTCTCGAGATTGGGCGAACTGCCCCTCTTCGCGCGCGCGTTCAAGCCGCCGCTCGGTCGGGTCTAGTTGCTTTTCTTCACTGGTGTCTGAGGACTCTGCCAAATCAACTTTCTGAGCTAGCGTTTCCGCGGCATAAATTGCCAAGGGCCAACAAGGCAGGCCTGCAATTTTTGCCGTGAAAACCTGTTGGGGATTGGTTTTGGGCTATTTGTACCACTTAAAGCACCTAACTTTGGTGTTTTTAGAGGTTTTAGTGGGTTGGCACGCTGTTTGCGAAGTATCTGAGAAATTTGATTACTTTATTGGACCCAACGTGAACACCGTACCTCAATTTGATTCGCTGAAATTTGGAGAAGCTGCACTCAAGCTGCGCAGCCTTCGCCATGAGTTGCTCAGCTCAAATTTGGTGAACGCTGACACGCCCAACTACAAGGCGCGTGACATTGATTTTCAATCGGTGTTGATGCAGCGCTTGTCTGGCCAAGCCAGCACTTCTTCTGTCAGCCTTGATCGCACGCATCAAGGTCACATACAAATGACTTCTTCTGTTCAGTCACCCAAACAAATGTTTCGCGTGGGTGTTCAGCCTTCTTTAGATGGCAACACAGTAGACCCCGACATTGAGCGCGGCAACTTTGTGAAAAACGCTTTCTTCACTGAAGCCGCCTTGAGCTTCCTAGGCTCGACATTGCGCACACGCTTGTCGGCCATTACAGGACAGCCATCATGAGTTTATTAGGCACATTTGATGTAGGTACAACTGGTTTAGTAGCGCAGTCATTGCGCCTGAACTTGATTGCGTCCAACGTGGCCAATGCAGAAACAGCTGTGAGTGCCGATGGCATGCCCTATCGCGCACGCCATGTGGTGTTGCAATCAGAAGCGCGCGCAGGCCGCGTGGGTCAGGGCGTGAAAGTGGCTCGCATTGTAGAAAGCACCGCTGAGCCTCGTTTGGAATACCGCCCTGGCCACCCATTGGCCAACACACAAGGCTATATCACCATGCCCAACGTGAACCCTGCTGAGCAAATGGTGGACATGGTGTCTGCTTCACGTGCTTACCAGTTCAACATCGAGATGATGAACACCACCAAGCAACTCATGCTCAAGACATTAGATCTTGGCAAATAAAGGAAGAAGCGATGTCAACCACGATCAATAACATTCCGGTTTACGACCCCAGCGCACCGCCTGCGCCAACAACCAGCAATGGCACTTCTGCAGCCGATCTTTCTAAGAATTTTTTGAAGATGCTCACGGTGCAACTGCAAAACCAAGACCCCATGAACCCCATGGACAACGCGGCCATGACTTCACAACTGGCGGCATTGAATCAAGTGGATGGCATTAACAAACTGAACACATCTGTCACAGCATTGGTTGCTCAAATGCAATCGGCCAACTTCATGAATTTGTCTTCAAGTGTTGGCAAAACAGCTTTGGCTGAAAGCTCAAAGATTTACTTCTCTGGCCATGCAGTAGGCATGGCAGCCAAGTTGGATACACCCGCAGCTTCTTTGAAGGCTGTTATTCGCGATAGCAACAGCCAAATTGTGAACCAGTTTGATTTTGGTCCTACACCTGCAGGAATGAACGATTTCATTTGGGACGGTGGCAACGATGCGGGCAAGCAAGTGGCCTCTGGCATGTACACGCTAGAGCTCACAGCCACAGATGCACAAGGCAAAGCAACTTCTCCCTCTTCCTATGTGGGTGCCATGGTGGCCAGCATTGGCCAAGAAGGCTCAGACATGAAAGTAGGTCTGAGTGACGGACGCAATATTTTAAGCACTGACATCGTCAAGTGGCTGGCCATTTAATTTTTAAACACACCAACTGATTAACCTGAGGACATTGACATGAGCAATATCACAACCGCACTCTCTGGATTGCAAAATACTTCCTTGGCCATTGACACGGTCAGTAATAACATTGCCAATGCCAATACAGTTGGCTACAAATCTGGCGAGTATGTTTTTGCAACACAGTTTGTGACCAGTAGCAACTCGTCCAGTACGCCTGCAACAGGTCAAGGCACCCAGAATTCGGGCGTTCGCCGTCCAATGACACAAGGCGCTATTACCAACTCTGCCAATCCTTTGGACTTGGCCATCAGTGGTACAGGTATGTTTCGATTGCTCAAAGGCTCTGGCAGTTCAGAAACAATTGATCCCTCTGCTGTTTACTATTCTCGCAATGGTCAGTTTGGGGTTGACAAAAATGGCTACATCATCAATCAAAACGGCATGTATTTGACAGGCTATCAACCTTCAGTGGACGGCGAGCAAATTACAGACGATCTGATTAAGAACAACGGCTTGCTGCGCATGCCTGACACAAATTTGCCAGGCAATGCCACTTCAAAATCTGTGTTGTCTGCCATGTTGGACTCTACTTCAATAGCATTTACAAAGCAGACCAATGTGGCATTCGACCCAACACAGCCTACTTACAACAACAAGACCACTCAAACTTTGTTTGACAGCTCAGGCAACTCACATACGCTAGAGGTTTACTACCGCCGCATTACGGATTCCACCTTGTCCATTAAATCGGATACGGCTGGCTATACCTATACACCAGGCACATCATCCTCTGCCAATTCATTGGGTACGTCTCTTGTGACCTTGCACAGAGATTCTGTGCTTCGTGTCAATACGGCACCCAAAGCTTCGGCATTAAGCACAACAACCAATACCAGCAGTGCTACTTTATACTTGAATGCGGCGCCTAGTAATGCAGGATCTGCAGTTTCGGTGGCCAATATGAAGGTATTTATCAATGGCATTGATTCAGGAACAACTGTAAGTTCTGCTGGGTACAACAGTACAACTTTAGCTGTCATGTTGTCTAGCGCTATTACAGTACCTGGTGGTGCTGCGGTTACCTTTTATCCGGGCGACAACAGTTTTACTAGACCTACTTCTTCTACTCCCACTCTTAGTGGAGTTACTTCATTCACCGCGCCAACTCCAGTTGCTGATACTGGTAGCGCTTATTCCGATGTGGCGGTTGGTGACAAAGTTTTTATTGGTGGCGAAGATACTGGAGTAACAGTATCAAGCAAAAGCGACAGTAACAGCACACTTACTTTTTTCCTTTCAGCAGCTCTGCCTACTACAAATGCCTATACAAGTACAGCAATTACATTCAAACACCCCTTAGCCATGACCTTGGTTACACCCGATGCAACTGAGATTCCAGTGACTGGAGCGTCTAATAAAAAAGATTCAAAGGAGCTGCTAACAACCACCACATCGAATGTTGAAGTGTATGCATCCATCGATGGCAAATTTTACGACTACATTGATGGCTCAACTTTCTCAAATAGAAAAACATCTCCAGAGGTATTGGGAAATGGTTACAACACAGTCGCCAAGGTGAGTTTCATGGGGGGTCGGAACATTGACTCGATTGCCACGGACGCAATGACAGGCGCATCTATCTTCAAAACAGCCACAACCTTAACCAGCCGTTTGTCAAACCAAGCAGGTGGCAGCACTGACATGGTTTTCGAACTGGATTTGTCGGGCACTCAACTTCACGCTGGCGCTTTCCAAATGATGAAAAGCGTCCAAAACGGTGAAGCTGTAGCACGCTTAACAAGTGTGACCGTTGACAACCAAGGTCGCGTCGTGGGCGCCTACGGCAGTGGCAAACAAAAGCTCATTGGTCAAGTGGCCATGGTGAGTTTTCAAAACGAAGGTGGTCTTATACCAGTGGGCAAAAATGCTTTTGCAGCAACTCTTGAGTCTGGCACAGAGCAAGACGGAAATGGCGTGTCAGTAGGCCGCGCAGGGACAGGTCAAATGGGTGAAATTCGCAGCCAAGCGCTCGAGTCTTCTAACGTTGATCTGGCCAACGAGTTGGTTCGCTTGATGATTTTGCAACGCACTTACAGCGCCAACTCCCAAAGTTTAAAAGCCATTGACCAAGTATTGCGCGACACATTGCAAATGATAGGTTGATTTATTTTCAACTCTCTTAAACAAACCCTGGGTTAAATCATGATTGATCGTTTTGTCTTTACTGCTATGACCGGTGCCAAAAGCGCCATGGGGCAGTTGGCCACAACCTCTCACAACATGGCCAATTTGCAAACACCAGGTTTTAGAGAAATGTTGTCTTCTTTCAGAGCAGTGCCTGTGACGGGTGGCAGCTCAGATTCACGCGCCTTTGTAGTCGATTCAACACCCGGTGCAGACTGGACACCTGGTGCAGTCAGCGCCACAGGCAATCCTTTGGATGCCGCTATTCAAAACGAAGGTTTGTTTGCCGTTCAACGTGCTGATGGCCAAGAAGCCTACACCCGCAATGGCAAGTTTCACATGGATGCACAAGGTTTTTTGGTCAATTCAGCCGGCTTGAATGTGTTGAATGAACAAGGTCAAACCATTCAAATTCCAGTGGGCAGCCAAGACGTAGTGATTCAGCCTAACGGCACCATTACAGCCACACTGCCAGGCCAAAAATTTGAAACATCTGTGGCCCGCTTGAAGTTGGTCAACCCTGCGCCGCACACTTTGGAGCGGCAGGCCGCCGGCTTGTTTACTTCGACAGAAGATTTGACATCTTTGGATGACATTCGTTTGGTGCCAGGTTCATTAGAAGGCAGCAATGTGAGCGCGGCTCAGGCCATGGTTCAAATGATTGCACAAAACCGCTTGTTTGACTTGAACATTCGTTTGGTTCAAGTTGCCGAGCAAAATTCGAAAACAGCAGGGGCCTTGATGTCCTTGTCCAGGGTGTAAATACCCGTGAAATGAAGGAGTAAAAAAATGTTGAGATCACTATGGATTGCCAAAACAGGCATGGATGCACAGCAGACCAGCTTGGACACCATCTCCAATAACCTGGCCAACGTTTCGACCACCGCTTACAAGCGAGTTCGTCCTATTTTTGAAGACTTGCTCTATCAAAACATTCGCAGCCCTGGCTTGAACGAAGACTCTGGCAGCTATGTGCCAGCAGGTTTGCAAGCCGGTAACGGTGCACGCATCTCGGCCACTCAGCGAATTAACAGCGCTGGCTCTTTGGTTCAAAGTCAAAACCCATTGGACATGGCCATCAACGGTAATGGTTACTTTGCCGTGTCTACGCCTAACGGCGTTGCATACACACGGGCTGGTAATTTTATGCGCAACGACAAAGGCCAAATTGTGACGGCCAATGGCAATGTATTACTCGGTCAGAGCA
>Ga0214921_10000979_pt1 | contig 50207 bp, 41 predicted proteins | sample LL1505_MetaG_FD_177992 | JGI IMG/M metagenome (GOLD analysis project Ga0214921, IMG submission 177992) | Freshwater microbial communities from Lake Lanier, Atlanta, Georgia, United States - LL-1505 | ecosystem: Environmental > Aquatic > Freshwater > Lake | place: USA: Georgia | collected... | reverse complement strand
AAAATCCGCTAAAGTATGTTGAATCTGATGCACTATTAAATGCTGGTGAACTTCCATCTAAACGACCATAAACCTCAACATAATCAGTAGTGCCATTTAAATATAAAATTGTTCCACCGCCACCATGACCACCTCCACCTCCACCATGTCCTTCAATAATACTTTTACCTTGTTTTGAAATACAGAAAATTGAAATTAAACCAACAATCAACAATAACCCGCACATAAACGTTTTGTTAAATTTCATAGCCATTATTTATAAAATATGTTATATAATTTATAAATATTATAATCTACTTTTGGAAAAAGTAGAGCAAAATCTCTTGGACCCACATGTCTTAAACGCGAAATATTTTGCTCCACCTTTTTTACACCTTTTCTCATTTAAAACGCCCATTTTATATGAGAACTTATAAATAATTCTTCTTCATTTTTCGTGTCTTATTTTTCTTGGATACACGTTTTTTTGGTGTTTTATATGTTCTCTTTTTTGTATATTTCTTATTATTTGTTTTATTTTTTCTGTTGCGAAATCCACCATATTCTTTATATAGAACAGCACTTTCAATATCATTTCCTGGTGGAATTTTATATTCCATTACTTTTTCACGTGCAAGATCTTCTAGTGTTGCCATAATTGCAGGGTTTAACCTTTTTTCCATTATATTTTTAATAATATTTTCTGTATCATCTAGCATTTCTAAAGTGTCTTTTGCTAAATTTTCACTATCATCTAACTTTTTTTTTTGTTCGGGATTTAGTTCATTATTCTGCTTCAATTCACGAATTCTTTCTAAATTATCAGGCACGTTAACCCTAAAGTAATTTAAGTCTTTTTGAAGTGCTTCAAACATGGTTTCTCCATCGGTATTGTAATATCTTCTAATTGTTGCATCTGAAATAGTTGCAAAAAATGAATTAATTTTTTCAAGTAATCCATGGTTTAATTCAGCCATTTTACTCCTTTCTGAAATCATCATATCATTAAGTGAAACTGACATTATATGTATAATATAGTTATAAAAAACCTACTATATTGGTTTTACGCTTTTTCGTATTTTTACCTATAATAAAATGGGCGTTTTAAATGAGAAAAGGTGTAAAGGTGGATTATTTTGAAAAAGGATAAAATCCAGGAACGCCTTGGGGGCCTATAGCACCAGAACTTCCAGATGGCCCAGCTGGGCCAGGTGGACCAGGCGGACCTGGTGGAATTGTGCAACAAGTGTAGTCATATCGGTAAGTTCCTCTGTTACTTCTTTGTAAATGAAACCGATTAAGCATTTCATTTTGATTACAACTTACATCATGTCTATCTAGAAATACTGCATTTCCACCTCCCTCATCATTCCATGGAGTTGATAGATATCTACACTGCAATGTTTCTACTACCTTATTAAAAAATTTATAATATATTATAATTAATATAAACAATATTATGATTAATACAATTTTTATAGGTCTACTTTTTATTTGAAACATTCTAAATTGATTCAAATTTTTTAACATTTTATTATTAATATATGGAAACAAAATAAAATTTTCCACATTTAAAAGTTGAGCTTCGCTTAAGAGTGTTGTTTCAATTTTTTTCAAAGGTTGAAACCAAATGGCTATACTTTTCATTTATTAATGCATTCAACGCTTCTGCTTTTAACAATTTATTCTTTTTCAATATTTCAGAAGTTTCATAAATTAAATCTTTGCATGTTATTATTATCATTTGTGCACAGCTATAAGCATTATTAATCAATTCAATAACATCATTATCAATTAACTCCTTATATTTTTCACTATTACTTGGATAAATAACATTACTTCCCATGCCATAATACAGAACCATTTTTTCAGCTAATTTCAATGCTTCTTCAAAATCATTCAATGCTCCAGTTGTAACCGATACATTATAAAACACTTCCTCCGCAATTCTACCTGATAATAAAATCATCAAGTGTTCAAACAAAGCTTCACGCACATAAATATTACTTGTTGAACTCTCAAATACAGTATAACCCGGACTCTTAGGAGACGATAAATTGATAACCACCTTTGACATTTTAGAATGATGTTTAGAAAGCAAACCGACTACAGCGTGTCCCATTTCATGGATTGCAATATGATCAATAATATCAGACGTAAATTCATGTTCATTTGGCTGCCAACCAGCCATCATTTTATTCAAAATAAAGTCAAAATCGGCAAAGGTAAATTGTGTTTGATTGCAACGCAATGCATTCAACATTGCTTCATTCAATAAATTTTCAATTTGAGCCCCGGACAATCCATCAGTAATTTCCACCAAATTTGGAATATCAACTGTAGTTGCGTCATAAGGTTTGCCTTTAATATGAATATTTATAATAGATTCACGTGTTGTTTTATCAGGCAATCCAATGAATATTTTTTTATCAATTCTTCCAGGACGAGTCAATGCATTATCCAACAAATCAAAACGGTTTGTGGCTGCTACCATAAAAACTCCAGTAGTATTTTTAAAACCATCTAATTCAACCAAGAGAGCATTCAATGTATTATCCCTCTCATTTGAGGATGATTCACCGTCAGTGGAACGTTTTCTTCCCAATGCATCAATCTCATCAACAAATATAATGCATGGTATATTTTCGCGCGCTAATCGGAACAATTCCTTGATTCTTGTAGGCCCAACTCCAACGTATTTTTCTTGAAAATCTGAACCTGACACCGGAACAAAACTACATTTAGCTTCACCCGCAAGAGCCTTTGCAATAAGAGTTTTACCCGTTCCAGGAGGTCCTTCCAAAATCAATCCTTTAGGAATACGCACATTGTATTGCTTATATTTCTGATAATTTTTCAATATGTCAACACATTGTCTCAACTCGTCTTTTACATTTTCGTAGCCACCAACATCACCAAAATTCATATTTGTTTTTTTTAAAACTTCAAAATTCTTGGTTTTAGTATAACTACCGCTACTCATACTCGGCTGTCTGCCATAAGGTCCATTAGGTCTATCACCGTCATCGTCATTATCTTGACTATTTTCACGATTTTCGGGATTATTCGCAAGCTCATTCATTTCAGAAATATGTTCATCTATTGGATTAAATTGAATGCCTAACCCACTCAAAAAATTATGTCCGACATTTTTGTTAATTATAATTCTTACGCGAGGCGGTTCAATTGTTTTGTTGAACTCATGGTCTATATCTTTATACAAATTTTCAAAGTCTTCCCCCAATATTCCCAAATTTTGCAATGACACATTTTTAGAATTTAATTTTTTTAATAAAGTTTCATAATATTTTGAATTATGAAGTTCTCTCTCTTGGGCTTCAATGGTTTCTCTATCTTCTCTATTAGTTGTATTATTAGAAAACCCACTGTTTGTTTGTATTCTTTTTAACAAGTCTTCAGTATAACGCTGAGAAAAATGATAATTTTTTCTATTAGGATTCATCTTTAGAATAGTTCTTTGTTGTTTGTTTTTGTTATGAAAAAGTGTGAAAAAGCTATCTGAAAATAACATTTTTGTTGAACATAACAAAAAGCAGAATAAATAACAATTTGTTATCATTATATAATTAATTATATTGTTAATTTTTTAAATAATAAAACTATTAATTATTTAAAAATTTTATTCACAACTATAATAATAATATGAATAAACCACCTTGTCCAAAAATTGGGATAAAAATTCGTGAAAGCAATAACGAATACAAAGCATCCCCATTTAGTGTAAATTCTAATTCTACAATCAACCAAAAAACGCCCGAACTATGTAACGCAAACAATTTTGATTTGAATCTTGACAACTATTCAATGAGAGACATATTTCATTTATTCAATATACAAAGCGATTTGTTAGATGAAAGTGTTATGAAAGAAGCCAAAAAATTTGTATTAAAAACACATCCAGACAAATCCAAATTAGATCCAAAATATTTTTTATTTTACTCTTCTGCATACAAAAAATTATACCATGTTTTTGAGTTTCAAAATAAATCAACCAAAAAAAAGATGGATCAAGAAGATTTTTCCAATGATAGTAACAATAAAATTCTAGATAATGTTTTTACAAAAAATGAGGCATTAAAAGATCCAAAAAATTTCAATGAGTGGTTTAATCAAAAATTTGATCAATATAAAACTGAAGACGATGGAGATGTCAATAAAGGATATGGCAACTGGCTGAAATCTAATGAAGGGGTAATAGACGCTTCTAATGTAGCAAAAGCGGATATGGCGAATGAATTTGAAAGATATAAAAAACAGATACAATCTGTTACCGTATATAATGGTGTAAATGACGCATTTTCATCTACTTTTGGGACAAGTATTATATCTCAACAAAATAATTTTACATCGGGTGGACTATTTGACGATGGTTTAGGATTTACTGATTTGCGACAAGCTTATGAAGAATCTGTTATACCAGTCACTGAAGAAGATTATCAAAATATTCCAAAATACAGAAATATAAACGAATATAAAAATGCACGAGACAAAGATAACCTAAACACTGGACCAACAACAAAAGAGGAAGCCATGAAAAAATTATATCAACAACAAAAAAGGGAAGAAGAAGAAAGCGTAGCTTTAGCTTTTCAATTGGCAAAACAAAATGAAAAGGCTCAAGCAAAAAACAACTCTTTTTGGGGAGAATTAAAACAAATTACTGGGTGGTAGTATATTATTTATTCTTGTTCCTTTATTGTATATAATAAAGGAAAAAATATTGCTCCCCATGAGCGTTCAATGTAATGTCCAGCTTCAGGATTATAATGATCATTTACAGTAAGTATTAATTCTTGAAACCTACTTATAGGATGCCTTGGATTATTTTGTTTAATTTTTTGCACTGCTTTAAACATGAATGGCGGTAGTAATTTTGAATGCCATGTTTGAAATATATTTTGAGGAATTATACAATTGTATTCTGATTTGTTTATAAAATAATTATTAGGTAACATTAAAGGATTTCTTTTCTGTATTTTTTTTTTACGATTCAAATTATAATTTAATAATAATTTATTCATAATACTAATACTAAATAAAAAAAAATATAAATTATATATATTCAATGATTGTAAATAAAAAAGAACAAAATTTAAAAAGGCTAAAACAAATGGAAGATAAAAAACAACAAATAATATCCGAGATTAGATCAAAAATAGAAACTAATAATAAAATTTTAATTCATAATAGATTGAATAGACCTTTTATTTTAAAACAAAATTATAACAGTATAATACCTTTACATTTATATACTTGTTGGCACACTAAAGACTTGCCTCCTTTGATGAAAGAAAATTATCATTATTTAGTAGATTCTAATCCAAAAATAACTTTTCATTTATATGATGAAAATGATTGTAGAGAGTTCATAAAAAATAATTTTGAAGCGGATGTTTTGGATGCATATGATTCACTTATTCCTTGTTCATTTAAATCAGATTTATGGCGTTATTGTGTTCTTTATATAAATGGCGGAATTTATATGGATATTAAATATCGTTGTATAAATGGTTTTAAATTTATTGATCTTACTGAAAAAGAATATTTTGTTAGGGATTATAATGTGAATGACACATATACAGCGTTGATAGTTTCTTTACCTGGTAATGAAATTTTACAAAAATGTATAAGGCAAATTGTAGACAATGTTCAAAATAAATATTATGGTAATGGACCTTTAGATCCTACTGGACCTGGATTGCTCGGCAAATATTTTACGCAGGAAGAGAGAGATACTATGGAATTGTATCATAGTTTTGTAGAGTCTAACAATAACTATTGTATTATAAAAGGTGACATAATAATATTAAGTTTTTATGATGATTATAGAGAAGAACAATCAAGATTCCAAAAAATGAAACATTATTCTGAATTATGGAATGAAATAAATATATACATGATTGAAAATATAAAAATATAAATGTTTATATATTATTTGTAATTATTTCATAGAATGAAAATAGCCCTATGTTTTTTAACGTATGATAATTTATCCCAACCTAAATTATGGTCAAAAATTTTTTACAATATTAATAATAAAGATAAGCTTAACGTGTATATACATAATAAAATTCCTTTTGTAGATAAAAAATACAATTTACATAAATATTGCATTAAAAATAAAATAAAAACTGAACATGGAACCAATTCATTAGTTGAAGCAACATTGTTATTATTAAAATCAGCATTTTTACATGACGTTGAAAACGAATATTTTATATTATTATCTGATAAATGCATTCCATTGTATAATTTTAATTTTATATACAATAAAATTGGACAAATAAATTCTAATATAATATCCTGTGTTTATGGAAATATAGAAAGATATGATGATATAAATGATAAAACTTTTTTTGATAAAGATCATTTTTTTAAGCAGAGTCAGTGGTGTTTACTCAAAAGAGAAACCGTGAAGTTTTTCATAGAAAATAATTATTTGCATCTTTTCAATGACATGTTTTATGCATTGGATGAACATTATTTTGTAAATATATGCAATAAATTTGATATAAAATATGAAAATTTTTGTATAACTTATGTAAATTGGTGTGATAAAAATGAAGATCCCAATGAAAGGGATCAACCAAAAACTTACATTAAATTGACAAATCAAATAGCACATAAAATTATACAAGAAAACCCATGTTTTTTTATGCGCAAAATTAGTAAATCATGTATTTTACCAACTTATTTTCATAATATTAGTTAAACAAAATTAATATAATTATATTATATTATATTAATACAAATATCAAAATAAAATAATGTCAGAAAAATTTGAAAATGGTCTTTTTATATTTCGGAGGGATTTTCGCATTGTAGACAACAATGGATTGAATTTATTAAGCGAACACTGTAAAAATATATATACCATTTTTATATTTACGCCAGAACAAGTTACAGGCGCTAATCAATTTAAATCAAATAATGCTGTTCAATTTATGATTGAATCATTAGAAGATTTAGAATCGCAAATTAGTAATAAAGGCGGTAAATTATACACATTTTATGGTCACAATGAAAAAATTGTTTCTCAATGCATAAAAGATTTTAACATCAATGTTGTTTGTTTCAATTTAGATTATTCTCCTTACGCAGTAAAACGAGATAAAGATATTATCCAATTATGCGAAAAAATGAAAACATATGTCTTGTATGATCACGATTATTATTTACATGAGCCAGGGAGTATATTAAATGGTTCTGATACACCTTATCAAAAATTCACACCGTATTACAATGCTGCATTGAAAAAAAAAATACAGCCTCCGCAACACGCAAACACAAGCAAACTTCATTTGTCTTACGTGAAAAAACCAATTTCAAACAAAATTTCTCTCAATGAAGCGATGACAAGATTTACAAAACAAAATCCGAATATTTTAGTTCACGGTGGTCGTCAAAACGCTCTTAAACAACTTACTATCGCAAATAAAACACAAATTCATTATCCAAAAACTCGTGATCAAGTTGCAAAAAGCACAAGTGAATTAAGTGCATACATTAAATTTGGTTGCGTTTCTATTCGCGAAGTTTATCACGCTCTCAAATCAAAACGAGAATTAATAAGACAGCTTATTTGGCGTGATTTTTACGCTAATATTTTGTATTCGTTCCCATATGTTTTAGGACACACAATGAAAAAGAATTACAATAAGATTCATTGGCATCACAATTCAAACTGGTTTGAAGCTTGGAGAGAAGGAATGACAGGTTTTCCTATTGTAGACGCTGGAATGAGACAACTCAACCAAACCGGATATATGCACAATAGAGCTCGTTTGATTACAGCAAGTTTTTTAGTGAAAACACTTTTGATTTCATGGGAACACGGAGAAAAATATTTTGCTAAAAATTTGACAGACTATGATCCTGCGTCTAATAATGGGAATTGGCAATGGATTGCGTCTACTGGCGCAGATAGTCAACCATATTTTCGCATTTTCAATCCATGGGAACAAGCAAAAAGTGTTGACCCAAAAGCTGAATATATTAAGAAATGGATACCCGAGTTGAAGGATGTGTCCGTTGAAGATATTATGAATTGGGGTGACAATGAAGTTTCAAGCCAGGAAAAATATAAAGGCATCAAATATCCCAAACCAATAGTAGATTATTCAAAACAAAAAACATTGGCTCTTAAAATGTATAGTTCTGTGTTTCACTAAAATATACTAGTTTAATTATAAATTTAAAAAATAAATTTATAATTATATTATTATCAAAATTATGAATACAAACAAAAATAATAATGAAAATAATTTTCAAATGAATAAAATAAATTCTGGAGAATATAATATACAATTTTATTTAGAAAATAACAACATACAATTAGATAATATTATTGACTTTCATTTAATCAAACTTTTGTATGAATTAAACCAAGACATTTATGAAAAAATAGATTTAAAAATACTTGACAATACTCAAGCCACATTGTTAGCAATAAACAAACATTTGTTTCAAGATTTAGGAATCAGTCAAAAATATACGCATCTTAAAATTAATAAAAATATTATAAAACATGACAACAAAATAATTTTTGATTTACAAACAGTAAAAACAAAACAAGATGAAGAACCATTGTCGCATTTAATCCCTAAAAAGGCGGAACGGCTACCCGTTGAACATTTTATTATTGTATGCAATGTAATAAATAAACATAAAATAGAGATTGCTATTGATTTTAAAATAGATACAGACACCATTGAATTGCCCGTTTTTGTGGAAAGCGCGCTTTGTAAAATATTTATTAAAATGTTTAAACGCGTAAAACAATTTATAGAGAATATACAATAATACAATAATTATAACTAGCGTGATAACATATTATACAATGCAAACAATTAGATTTACATTCAATGATATAGTAAAATTATTCAAGAATGTATTATTTTTAATACAAACATCATGGATTTGTTTTACTGAAATTCCATTGTATTTTTACACCAAAAACTATGATTTATTTATAAAAAGATTTACAAAAAGATTAGCATCAATCAATATTTTGTATGTAAAAGTGTTTCAATCGCTCGCATTGAACAATAGTATTATCAATGACAAACTTAATAATGAGTTACTTAAATTTGCAGATAATGCACCTTTTACAAAAGATGACATTGATTATAATACACTTTTACGACTTTCTAAGGACTACGATGTTGCTTTTGAAAATGGTTTTGATAAACCAATAAATTCTGGAATGATATCACTTGTTTATCTAGCTACATGTAACTACACTACAAATTCTATCATAATCAAAATAAAGCGAAAAAATATAGATAAAAAATTAGAAGAAGGAATAGATAATCTATTATTTTTTGTAAATTTATTAAGATTCATACCATTTTTCAATAATTTTAAAATTGCCGAAACAATTCATAAGAATATTGGTGTTATTAAACAACAAACAAATTTTAGTAAAGAAATAGAAAATATAAAACGTATGCAAAAGAATTGTAGTAATCTGGATTATATAAAGATACCACGCGTTTATGATAATATTAATAATGATTTTACAAATGTAATTGCTATGAGTTATATTGAAGGTAAAAGATTTAATGAAGTGGACAAAGGAGACTATGTAGAATTTGCAAAACAAGTTATTAAATTTGGCATTGTTAGTTCGCTAATTCATGGATTTTCACATGGAGATTTTCATGTTGGCAACATTTTATTCATCAAAGAAGATAGTGAAACTGAAACTGAAACTGAAACTGAAACCAAAAAAACACTACCAACACCGAAATACAAATTAGGAATCATAGACTTTGGTATCATGACAGAAATTAAGGAGCCTTTCAAATCAAACCTGTTAAACTGTTTAACATCACTTTTTCAAGAATCATCCATTCTGTTTTTAAATAAATTTTTTAATTCAGGAATTTTTGAACCATGTATTATTAAAGATGTATTACCAGACAACGTTTATGATAATTTAATTAATGCAAACATCCATTTAACAGAAGAATTTTTATATTCAAATAATTTAAAACAAATTCATTTATTTGAATTTTTCAAAATTTTTTTTGCTTTTATAAGCAACAATAATGCCATCAGCGGAAATAACAGTTATAATTTATCAAAATATGGAATAGTGCTAAGTGAAAATTTTATCCAACTACAATTGTCTTTGGCAATGTCAAATGGTGTAACTTTTGCGTTGTGTCAAGATAAAACATTGCAAATTACTAATGACGTAGTAAATGAGTTGTTTCATATAAATTTATTCAAAGATGAAGATGAATTGAATTGAATTGAATTGAAATATTTTTCAAAAACAAGGTTCTAATTCACTATTGTATTGCAAAACCTTACCTTGTAACACATGAATATAATATTCATATTCTTTATTATACATAATAATTTGCCATTTTGGAATAACATTTTTGCTTTTAGCCAATTTATCAATATCAGTTAAATAATGCTGTCTATATTTTTCAGTCAACTTAATTTTATCAATGATTGTTTTTATATCTCTATCTTCAATGAATAAAGAACAAAAAACCGGGTTTTTACCATTAATTGATCTTCCAATACGACAATCTCCGTCATTTATAATAACTTTATCATACTCAAACCCATATGTAATAACAATAGTATTTTCGCTCATATTTATAATGATTTATATTATATATTATTTTATATTGAATATAAAATTGATATTAAATACTTTTATACAATAATATAAATTAATAAGTATTATTTATATTATAAATAAAATGAACCAAGACTCTAGCAATACTAGTAAACAAACATTTATATTTGTGGACGGCAGCTATTATTGCTTTCACAGATATTATTCACTTTTGAATTGGTGGAAAAATGCGTTTCCAGAAGAACCATTGGAAAATCCTATTGAAAACCCAATATTTGTAGAAAAATTCAAAAAAACCTTTGTAGAAACCTTGCAACAAATACCCAAAAAATTGAATTTATGTAAACCAAAACCAAAACCAAAACCAAAATCTAAACCTAGAGGAAAAGACAAACAACATGCCACCACCGCAACCAATGATACCGACGAACCCATAATAAAAATGATCGTAGGAAAGGATTGTAAGAGAGAACATATATGGCGCAATGATTTTTACGATAAATACAAAGCAACTCGTCCAAATGGTGGCGCTGAAGATGGATTCATGGGTGGACCATTTTTCAAAATGGCCTATGAAGAAAATCTCTTTCAACAAGCAAACGCCCAACAGATTTTATATCACCCGCGACTAGAGGCAGATGATTGCATCGCCATTTATGTAAAACATTTGGTTGAAAAATATCCTGCGAATGAGTGTAGTATTTACATAATTACAAGTGATAACGATTATTTACAACTAATAAGAGAAAACGTACATATATACAATCTTGCTTTTAAAAATTTGAAAGACTCTAAAATATTTACAGGTAATCCGGAAAAAGATTTAAAAATTAAAACAATTATGGGCGACACAAGTGATAACATACCATCGGTTTTCCCGAAATGTGGTATTAAAACCGCCATTAAATGCGTGGAAGACCATGAATTCTTTGAGAAAAAAATGAATGATAATGTTGCATATTATGAACAGTATTTATTAAATGATACATTGGTTTCTTTTGATAAAATACCGGAAGAATTGGTAAATGAATTTAGTAAAAATAATAAATTTATATAATATAAGATTTATATATTGTTTGGTTATGTCAGATAGTATAGTTAATTCTCCTACAGAAAAACAATTTATTACAAGCGATATAAAACTTTTAATTGGTAAAGATGGTAAATACGTGTTTGATAAAGAAACAGGTTCGTATGTTGCTAACCCAGCATTAATGACACAACTTGCAAATATGGCAAGAGGTGACGCACATCATGATTTAGACGAGGTTTTTAAAAGAGCAAGTTATGAAAGAGATAGTAAAATAAAAGACGCTTTTGATAGAGGCATACCAGCTCAACCAACCACTTACTACGATGAACCTAATTGTCTAGCATCTGTAATAGTTGAAGTTGTTGGTATGGAAGGTAATGATAAAATAAATAATTTAAGAAATGTAACAAATGTAACAAATGGTGGAAATGAACATCCTACTCTCGTTAAAGTAGGATTAAATAGTAATACATATTTTAATTATGATGTAGTTCAATTTATTATTGAATGCAGCACTAACACGAAAGTTAAACCAGAATTAGAACCATTAGAACCATATATTGGTGAAAATTTTGGAAATGACTTTTTTGAACGTGTATCATTAGGAGGTATAACAAACGGTAGTCTAGGAACAAATGCATCTATAATTGTTGATTTCAGTCAACATCATTTTATAGAAAAATTAGGACAAGGAAGACGAAGTAATAATACTATTTACTATTTAATGACTCCAGAAGTTGTTAATGATCCTGCAGGTAAAACAAATATACACAGCACAACTGTATTTAAAAACAAAAATGGTGTAAAATTAGTTTCATCTTTGCAAAATACGCCAAATCCAATGTCTTATACAAAATATAATCCATATGAAAGTAACCCACTTAATAATTTTTTTTCTAATTATGATTTTTCATTGTTACCCATAAAACAAATCTTTACTAGCGCAAAAAATGAAAAACTTATATCAACGTTGAATATAAACTATGATAGAAACGATGATAATCTTATTCCATTTACTGACACTATTGAAGATAGTAAAAGTGAAAATAGTATAACAACTGTTGTTGGTTATCTTAGAACAATTATAAGTAGACTTAGTAAAACTTTTAAAGATACCTCTAAAGAACGAAATGAAAAAGCAAATTTACAGTTCAATTTTAATAGTAAAGTTCAACAAAAAAGAGGTGGAGATTGGTTTCAAGTATTAGCATGTCTAGATTCAAAAAATCGCACTTATACACAAATTTTACCTGATAATAACAGAAAACAAATTGATAACGATGCATTAGGACCCGTATATTTTGTTACACATGACCAAATAGCCGTAAGTTATGCTTTATTAAATGGTGCAAATGTAATTTATATAGATTATTTTGGTAGAATTTATGTTTTTAAAAATAGAGGTGATCCAATTTTTAAAGAAGGTGCAAAACCAATAGAAGAATTATTATTGAAAGGAATGAGGACCTGGTGGTTAGGTGAAAAAAACAAAAAAGGAGTTTATCAAAATGAGTACTTAAAAAATAACTGTATAAAATTCTATGAAATTTATGATGATTATAGAACGAAGTTAATTGAAAAACATAAAGAAACATTATATAGTTTTATCACAATTTTAAGTAATAATCATGATAATTTTGACTTTAAGGAAAAAAAAATATACGATGATCTTATAACTAATTTTCAAAATATATTCAAACAAGCTGTTGTATTAGCATTTGTTTATGATAATTTTGCAAAAATTACTATCGCCAATAATTTTAATACCGAATATGATAGATTATTAAAAGCTGATAATATATTATCTAGTCAAAATAAAGAAGCTATAATAAAACTAAGTAGTGATTTAAATACACTCAAAGGATTATTTGATAAATTTGACGGTTTAGAAATATTAACCTCGGAAATAGATTTGAGATCAGGTACACAACTAACTCCTTTATATGAAAGTAAGTTAGATAATTGGGTTAGTAAAAATTCACAAAAAATAGATGTTTATAAAGCTGCAAATAATTTAGATTTCAAATTAATTGAAAAATCTAGTACTACTACTATAACTAGGTTAATAAACCTAGCATATACATCAAATAATAATAATAAAACTACAGATAAACATATTTTTTTACCATATATTCAGACTTTACCAAATGATGTATTGGATAAAATAGTAGATGTTTTAATACCAATAACAAACAACTTAGTTGTATACAATAATAAGTTGCCTGTTACAGTGACGAAATCAACGCGTCGTGGGGCTATAATATCCCTACAAGAATTAGTTTCAAATAATTTATTAAACTTAATATATGAGGCAACATTATTGTTGAAAAAAAACCCTGATAATAGTAATAGTTCTCCACCTGCGGCTGAAACAACTGCGAATATTACCAAATTAAAAAATGAAATAAATAAAAACGGATTTTTAGAATCTACTGACAATATAGTTGTAACCGAAGATTTTAATGAAATTAAAATTTTAAAAGAAGGTAAAGAATCTAATAGTACAATGTTTGCAAATAACCCTGATGGTGTTGTTGATGATAATGAGTATCACAATGATGATACTACTGGGGGTGGTTGGAAAGTTCAAAAAGAAAATTCAGGAGGTCTAAATGTTATATGTGACGTAAGTGTTAAACAAATAACTTGGCAACTACTTGATTGTAATTTATTAGAAGATGCTAACTTAACAAACTTAAATAATGTAGTAGAAAAATACTCTCCTCTTATAAAAAAATCAAAAACAAATGATGTAGATGTAAATAATTATTTAAAAGAAGATTCTGAAACAATGATAAAAATTAAGGAAACTTTAATAGGAAAAGAAGAACACCGGATTGAAGAAGAACATCGGATTGAAGAAGAACATCGGATTGAAGAAGAACATCGGATTGAAGAAGAAGTAAAGAGAAAATCTGAACAGATTCAAAATATAATTAAAATTTTGCTATTACTTGCTGGTATTTTATTTAGTGGTTTAGTAGTTAGTAATTCATTTAATAAAAATGGAGGAGGTAACCCCGATGAACCCGATGATAATCTATTACAAAATTTCAATATGGGGTATCACCCATTAATGCCAATTTATATGTTATTGTCACCATTTTATTATACATTAGGACCAAAGGCTCAAGGAGACCCATTTTTTTATACTTATTTTACGTATTTTAATGTTCTTGAAAAAATGGTAGATGTTCTTGAAAATAATTATTTAAATGAATCTTCTAATAATATTAAAATTCTATCATCTTACGTTATTGGGTTTGCCCTAAGATCATTCTTATTTACATCAAATACAAGTAGTTTACAAAGTAAAAAAATATTAGAAGTAGTTGATATACCACAAGAAGATTTTTCTACATTTTCTTTAAAAAATGACTCCTTTTCCAATTTGATAATGGGAACTTTTCATTCAAGCCCGGATGAAGATATTGCTGCTTTTATTTTATTAGATTCTGATTTGTTTAATAATTTTATAAATAAGGAAGTAAATATTAAAAATATATTACAACAAGGAACACAAATTGATAATTTACCAACATATAACGTATTAAAAGATAAAATCTATAATCTTTTATCAAGGATTGTTTCAAAAATAAATATTGATAGAGGAACTCCTGAAAACAATATTAAAATTAACAATATGGATTATTTGCAAACACCAGAATCACAATCAACCAAAGTTGATTTAACCGACAATGAAATTGCAAAAGGTATTCCTGGTTTATCTACGCAAGAACGTTTGCAAAGAATTGAAGAACAACAAAAACAGTCTTTATTAAATCCAAAACCTATGTTAGAGTCAGATAAATTAAGACCTTTTGACCCGTCAAGACAAAAATCAGCATTGGATGTTTCTACGTTTTCTAATGGTGATACATCAAATATGGTTACATCTAAAATGTCTACTAATATTGGTAGAGGTGGTAAAACAAAAAAATATAGAAAGAAACGAAACAAACATTTGAAATCAAATAAAAATAAAAACAATAAGCGCAATAAAGATAATAAAAGGAGAACAAGAAGAAAAAATCGCAAAAATAAATATAACAAAAAGACAAAACGTTTCAATAAATAAAATCCAAATCATCTCTAACAAAATAAGCTTCACCGTCACGTGTCCAATTTACTACCATCGTGATAATTTCTACGCCATTCTCTATCGCAATTTTCACCGCTTCTTTATATTGTTGATCTATTACAGAAATGGTAAATCTATCTACGTCAGTTCGTTGTATTACATAACACATAATACAACGAGTTTTGGATTCTTTTTTAATTAAAGTGAGTTCGCGAACATGTTTCAATGCTCTTGGGCTCACAGTATCAGTTGTCTTTTTACGATAACCATCTGGAAAGTATGCAACTTTGGACCCAAAATCCCGCCCACTATAGTTCCTTTTTTTACGCTCAACGGCAGTTACATCTTCATAATCAGCAAGAGGAACATTTTTGATCTCCATAATAAACGGCAATCCATTCTCATCAATACCGCTAAAATCAAATCGTGAGTCTACTTTGTCCTCCACATATATTACAGTTTCTCTCTTGTATGATTTTACATTTTGTAATTTTGATAAGCAATTTTGAGTCAAAGCCTGTTCAGCCAAATCTTCTGCCAACTTTGGATGAATACCTATAATAGTTTCCTGATTTCGTTCTTTATCTATGAAACAAGATAAATAAACACGGTATTCACATTTTGGTTTTTCTAGTGTTACTTCATTTTTATATTTTGGTTTTTTATTTTGAATTTTTGTCATTAATATTTTTGCTCCTGCATCAGCTAACCCGCAACACCCAAGTGAAGCAGTATGACCTAATATTTCTTCATTTTGTTTATTATCCAAATCAAGTGTTAATGGTATAATATCCGCAACATAAGGCGATTTTACAATTTTAGAAGGCCGTTTTACAATATTGCCTTCTATTAATTCATCAAGTTTCATTAAGATTTTTGACATTTGTTTCATTTTATGAAAATAAGTTTTCATAAAATAATTAATTCAATTTTATTATAAAATATTGTAATAACTAAATTATTTGTAAACCCAAATTTTGTGCTACATAATTTGCAATATAAGTATCATCATTACCCCAATTTGTATAATCTTCCCCGCTAATATTTATTAATTGTGTTGAAATATAATTATTATTTTCATCAAATAATCTAACATTCAAGGTTGCACTTTGAAATAGAACAATATTATTAACATTAACTGAAAAACTAGTAACAGTTTTTACAGTTGTTTGAGGTTGAGGCGCAACATTAATAGTGGTGTTACTATTCATTTTATATAATAACTATATTATTTTTATTTTTAACTAAAATATATTTAATTTTAAATATATTATTATTATAACTATGAATAATAATAATTACATGAATACTATTCCTAATGAATTAAAAATAATAATCAATACAAGTATTCCTGGGTTTCAAAGTGTTAAATATAAACCTTATATGACACTACCTGATGATAAAAATGATGGTTCAGTGCAGTTCAATCCATTAGTTAAATTGAATCCATCTATCATTAAATCATTACCTGAAAATGTTCAAAAGCGTGAATTTTTTAATAAAGGATTGTTTCAATCTTTAATAAATGCACATGGGCTGATTAGAGACAAAACTTTAGTAGAAGCAACTAAAAATGGATATGTAGATAATAATATTAGAGTAACGTTAGATACATTATTTCCAAGTAATAGTGTTTTATATATAAATAAACAACCTTATGCTATTTCTGATATACAATGGACAAAAGGCGATTGGAAAATTGATAAAAAAAAACAACAACTACCCGAATTAGAAAGTAGTAGAATTACGGATCCTTATCTATTCAAAACAGTTGTTAAAGATGAAATAATTAGTGGTGAAAATGAATTGCGGCAATTACCTAATGAAATTATTTATGGATCTAATTATACAGGTCCACAAAATGTAGCAAGTGGTCTTCAACCAAAAAACCCTTCAAATAATACAACAGGCAGTGTAAATATTCAACCTAGTGAGCCTATAATTAAACCATTTAAACCATCTATAGCTACAAATAAATCTCCATTGAAACCAGTAAAACCCGCATTATCCCAGAGAGTTTCCGTTGCATATGAAGCAAAAGAGAAAGAAATTCAAAATAAATTTTTACAATTAGTAGAACAACAAAAACAACTTTTGCAACAACAACAATTTGTATCAAAACAGTTAGTAAATCAAGAAAACAAATTATCAAAAGAAAAAAGAGATTTATTTTTAGAACAGCAACAACAAATTTTAAAAGAGCGCGAAAAAATAAAATTACAGCAAGATTTATTATCACAAGAACTCAATATGCTTCGTTTAAAATTTGAATCTCAGAGGTTTAATATGTTCCGTAATAAAGAAATTATGAATGGTAATCCATTTGATAATCCTCCTTTACCTCCACCTAAGCCAAATCGTAAACCAATTAAAAGACCTCTTTTACCTCCACCTGGTCCAGAAATAATAGACGATGACGAAATAATAGAAAAACCGTTAAAAAAAATTGTTTTAGAAACTTCAGTAACTTCAACAGAAAAATTGAAAAATTATTTTTCTAGTGCTGACTATTATTTTATGTTAAATATTATTTTTCAAAATATGGAAGCAGATGAAAAAAAACAAGTAAATGAAATTTTTAAACAAACAACCAATGTTGATGCTAAAGCAACAAAAGGATTAAGTAAATCTGCTTATGATATTACAGTCAAAAATATGAGAGTGATTAAAAATGCAGGAGGTGGTAATTGCTATTTTATAGCAATTGCTGATGCAATTAATTATCATAATGCAAATACAAATGTAGTTGCAGATAAAATAGTATACAACGAGTATGGTAAAAATATACCCTTTACACAACTTGCATTGAGAGAAATAGTTTATTTTTTTATTTTACGTAAAAACCAAACTCCTTTTGATGATTTAATTAGTGTATTAGAGTTCAATTTAGAAAATATGAATGCCATGTTTGAAGAAGAATACAAACAATTTACAAAAGATGTAGGAAATGTTAATCCTAAAATTTTTCTTGATTTAATCAACAATATTTATTTCAGTGAAGAAAACGATAATTTTTTAGTAAAGAAACCTACTCAAATGACAAATGAAACTTTAAAAACACCGTTTAGGATGATTACAAAAGATGAATTAAAAGGTTACATTACTAGTTCTGATTACTGGGGAAATCCAATGGCAATTAATGCATTATGTGAAATGTTAGGATTAAATGTAGTTGTAATAGAAAATAAAAATAACATGATGCGCGTTCCTTTTATTTATGATGGTAATAACAAGTGGAATAAATATTTATTTATTTTAAATGAAACGAATCATTTTGAATTAATAACATTTGATTTTTTATTTAACAGTAAACAACCTCCCGTAACAAAAACAATTTTTAAAAATAATTTTCTGACACCTCCTTTATATATAATATTTTTAATATTTGCGTCCAATTATTTTAAAATTTTGGACCCAGAAAATAAAAAAAATTATATAATACTACCCAATTTGATGAAAAAATTATTTTCTATTTACAATAAAATAGAAGTTACTAGTAAATCTAGTAAAAATAAGACAATAAAACAGGACAATAACAAATTTTTGAAAATTTTTAATGATTATTTTTTGAAACCACCAAGGTTGAATAGAGAAAATTCTTTTGAAAGTATTGTATCAAGAACTAGTAGTAAAAATCCATTTCACGGGGGCGCTGTATATCCATATCAAAGACGTAACTCATTACCATCACCATATGTATCTAATTTTATTAAAAACAGCGACTCAAGTCAAATTGATACACCACAATCAAATATAAGTTATTACATTACAATAGACATGGAGTTACAAAAAGGGGTTTCATTGTCGCCAAAAGATTTAAGTAATTTAAAATGTAGAAAAAGATGGAATTCTGTTAGAAAAAGTTACGCAGATTTAAGGGGGTTGAAATATTCACCGACGCCGGATTATAATAATTTACCTCTAACAAAAAAAGAAAATAGTAAAAATAGTAAATCTAAAACTCAAAGGGGAGGTTTAGGTTTACTTTTAAATAAATCAAACAATAAAACTAGGAAACATTTTTACAAGTAATTTCTTTAGTCATAGTTATGCTTATCAAAATCAAATTTTGAAAACGCTTCTTTTTGTTCTTTGCGCTGTTTTTCTCTCTTAGCTTTCTCCAAAACAGCAATAGCACTAGCTATTTCTGTTTCAGAAACATTTGAATCGTCATTAGTATCTATTAATTTGTGTAAAACTCTAAAATCATAAGGAACTACACATAAACTGCTTTCTTCGTTAAACAAATGTTCAGACAAGATTGTAAATACAGCGGTTAATCCTAAAGCTACGTAAATATCACGAGTACCCATCCACGCCATTGCAAATACGAGTATTTGTTTACTCAATGTAAATTTCATATATTCTTCTGTTGATTTACTAAATTGTATTGACATGAATTTTGATCCAACGTTTAATAAAATCATTATAACACCAGCAAAGAACTTACTATTATTTAAATACATTACATGACTATTGATATAGCTTAATCCATTATATAGTGGTGTAAATATACTTGTATTTTGATTGGGAATTGGAATTGGTTTTGGCATAATTAATTATATTATATTAAATTGATATATTAAATTAAACCAAATTTTCTAAAAAAAATGCGCCAACTATTTTTTATTCTGTTATAATATTCACTGCCAAATAAACGAACATTTCTTAAATGTGAACGATAAAAATTACGAAATCCTGATGTAAATCCCTCTTTTTTATTTGTAAAATAATTCACTTGTAAAAATTTGTATATGATGAAAATTGATAGTATTATTAAAAATGTAGTAATTATTTTTTTTGTTTTCATTTATAATTATAATATATTATAAAATAATTATAAAAGTCCAAATAAATTGCTAAAATTAGACTGTTCATAAGGTGCGACTTCAACTGATTGTTTATTATATTGACTAACTGGTATAGAATTAGATTGTTTTCCTCTTTTGATACTATTTTCAGTAGATTGCAAATCAAAACCTTCTATGGATTTTGTAGCAGGGGTAGTAGCAGAAATAGTAGCAGAGGTAGTAGCAGCGGTAGTAGCAGGTGTAGCAGGGGTAGTAGCAGGACTAGTAGGACTAGAAAGTGTAGTTGAATCAGTGCTAGTATTAGAAGTAGAAGTTTTTTCCTTAGGATCTTTATTTACTGATGGTTCTTTTGTAATATTTGATTTGGTACTGCTTGAAGTGCTAGTAGCGCTATCACCATTCTTCCCTCCTTCATATCCTTCATAAAATGAATTATTATTGTTGAACATTATGATAATAATAAACACGCAAACAACTCCTAAAATTTTATTTAGATAACTTGCCATTAATAAAATAATAATAAGAGATGCTCTTCCTAAATATGTATCAGTAAAAAATTTGAATAACCTAGATTCACTTAAAAGAATCACCAATAGTAGTGCAAGGACAACTCCAATACTATTTTTACTTAATGTCTTTATAGTCATTTTATAATATTCTTATATAATATTTTTTTGTAACAAAAAATTAATTGTTATATGTAATATTTAATTTCAGTGTGTTTTATAAATTATTATCTTAATTTTTAATAAGAAGAATGTCTTTAGCAATGTATGCTGCTCCATTTGATGAAAATTTAAATAATGATGATAATGATAATATATTACAAAAGAAAAGGCAAACACAGAGTCATAATAAAACTCAAAAAATGTATTATAAAGAATCAATGACGCCTTCTAGTAATTTTGACAAAAATAAAGTTAACTCAGTTTTAGAAGAAATTCATAATAAGACAGAGGACTCACCTTCAGAAACGTCAAATTTTGACCCGCCACCTAAACCAGAATCATCTGGTGTTCAAAGAACTCTTACCAATGAAGCTATGCAAAATATGACAAATCAAAATAATATGAATATGTATAAAGTTTTGGGAAAATCGCCAGAACCAAATAGCGGAGATGATAATAATTTAGAATTAAATAATTATCGCGTAAATTATGGTGATAGTAAAAGTATAGATGATTATTACAAAAAAATGTTACCAGCTATGAACGGTATTCCACAAAAAAATCCTTTAAACAAACAATACTATAGTAACGAAATGCAAACGCAAATGCAAGGATATGGGGCAGGACAACCAACCCAAGACGTCCTTTTACAAAAATTGAATTATATGATCAATCTACTTGAAGAAAAACAAGATGAAAAAACTAACAATGTTACAGAGGAAGTAATTTTGTATTCGTTTTTAGGAATATTCATTATTTTTGTTATAGATTCTTTTGCAAGGGTTGGAAAGTATGTACGCTAATCCACCTTATCCACCTTTAGAAAAGGTGGAGCCAAAACGACTCTTTTTAGTGATACCTTTTAGTGATACCTTTTGGCTCCACCTTTTCTAAAGGTGGAAAGGGTTGTATTTTTATATATGAATAAATTATATAATGATATCTCTGAATATTAATTATTATAGAAACCAAAGTGATCTTTGTGAAATAGGAAAAAAATATGATACGCATAAATCATCACAACGTTCTAACGTTACTGATAGTAGACATTGTCATCCATATACATTATTTTACGATGCATTATTTAAGAATAAGAAAAATGAAGAGTTAAAAATTGCTGAATTAGGAATATTAGATGGCGCATCATTATTAATGTGGTGCGAGTATTTTAACAAGTCAAATATTTATGGTTTTGAATATAATCAAGATATGATTAATAATTTTAAACAAAGATTCAATAATGAACGAATAACACTTTCACGTATAGATGTTACCGATGAAGAAAGTATAAAAAACACTTTCTCTAATTTAAATCTAGAATATGATATTATAATTGAAGATACTACTCATCAATTTGAAGATCAAATAAGATTAATTAAAAATATTTACCCATATTTAAAACCAGGAGGAATATTAATAATTGAAGATATTTTTAAATCTTATAGTGAGAGCGATTATCTTGAAAAATTGGATACAGTTTTAGAAAATTTTCAAGACTATTATTTTTTATCACTTGATCATGTGAATAGAAATTCTACAGGTTTGAATAATGATAAATTATTTATTTTAGTTAAAAACGGCGCAGAACCTATTTTCAAGAATAATAACAAAATGACAATTATAACTCCATCATATAGAATTGACAATTTAATCAAAATTAAAAAAAGCATAAATTTTGATTATGTAAACGAATGGATAATTGTATATGATGGTAGTAAAATAAGCGATAATCCAAATATTTTTGAAAATGAAAATAATGACAAAATTAAAGAATACGTTTATAAAGGAGAAGGAATATCAGGTAATCCTCAAAGAAATTTTGCTTTAACTAAAATTAGAAATCCGGATACTTTTTTATATTATTTGGATGATGATAATGCAATTCATCCAAACTTATATAAATTGATGAATGTAATAACGAAAGGCAAAATGTATACTTTTAATCAATCGGATAGAATAAATAGATTAACTGGAAATGTTATACGTTTAAGTAAGATTGATACTGCAATGCTTTTAATCCATTATGATTTATGTAAAAATGTAAAATGGATTAATGATAAATATGAAGCAGATGGTTATTATATAATGGAGTGTTGTAACAATAGCAGGTTTAATTATTTATATGTTAATAATGATTTATGTTATTATAATACAATTCCATCTTTGTAAAAAGTGCAACAGTTGCTTACTTGCGAAAGGTATAATTTGTTTTTCAAAAAGGTTCATGAAATTTGGTTCAACCTTTTTTAAAGGTTCATGAAATTTGGTTCAACCTTTTTTAAAGGTTGATATTATTTTTATAAAAACTACTTAAACCAATCACGCTATGTAATATTAATTATAAATAATGGCTACAAAATACATAATAGTTCACAACAAGCATGAAGGATGTTATGACTTCCAATATTATGAAGACAACTCAACAAAAACGAGATTGACCTCTATTACAATCAACCCACCTAAGGTGTTTCTTTTTACTGATAAAGAGCAAGCTCACGAATTTTTTAGTGAATACATGAACGATGTTGATGTATTAGATATCAGATGCAAAAAAGAAAATGATGAAGTAGAGCATATTGATTATTGCACGTGTGGATGCATTGAAATGGATGATGATGGAAATCCGATCCTCTTTTATAATAAAAAGAATCAAATATTTTTCTTAGAAATTGGTGCACAAGTATTTACACCACCATGTGATATTAAGATTGATATTAGTAATTTGAATTTAACAAATAAATTAATTCGCAAATCTAAAACTTTAGGAAAGGAACAAAAACAACGCTACATAGAATTAGGTAAGATGTGTGAGCAATTAAAAGATGACGAGTTTTAAACCACGAAACAAAGAAAATAATATATTATATTATATTATATTATATAATATAATGTTTTGTTCTCCTTTAATTGCATATATTTTAATATGTATAGCACTTTTTATACCATATCCAAGATATAGTTTAACACCTATTAATATTATTGGTAATATAGTGAGTGTTATTTTGTTGTATTATTTATGTAGTGTTGGACGAAAACGTCTTGCATGGGCATTTGTTATAATACCACTAATTTTTATAGCAATTGCTGCAAGACATTCTTTCAATAATTTAGCACGTTCATATGAAGAAAACAATAAAAAATCAAAAAAATAAGTCGTCTCAGTTCAAAACCAATACTTTTTCAGGTTTAAAACTGTGATAAGCAAAATTATAAAAAAAATATGCTGTAGGGCTTACAATAGCAGGCGCAGTTTTCATACATAAATTGTCAATTATTAACTTGTTATGTGAAATATTTTCTATAGCAGCAAACCCAAAATAATTTTTTTCGGCTGTTTCCCAAAAACTTATTTTAAATCCTTGAATAAAGATCTTTTTGTCTTCCAAATTATCAAAATCACAAATAGATGCAAAGCAACTCACAACCTCAAGTCCTTTCTCATAAAATACACAAGATTTTCTATAAAAATATGCGCATCGGATATTGTTGTCTTCTCCTTCTATCAAAACATAAACAAAAATATTCTTGGTCTTTATTAGTTCAATAATATTTGCATATTCAGTATTAATTATAATTTCAAACTTATTTGCAGTAGATTTCATAAAATCATGTAGAAAATGAAAATTTTGCGCATTAATTTCAAGTAGTTTATACATAGCATGCAACCCATTTGGTTTGTGCCATTTTTTCATTGAAAACCCATAAGTAGAATATACGCATAATGGGATAATTCCAGTCAGTTGTTCTTCTCTCTTAAATAAACATACCGAAATTTTTTTGTTAAGATGTCTTTGATTGTAATTATGTGTTTGAATTATTTGCGGAGCAATACCCTTTTTTCTATAAATTTTATCAACGCATAAATAATCAACATAAAAAGCATCAAAACAGCTCTCCTTTTCTCCATTATTAATAAAAATATGAATAGGTCTTGATGTCATAGTGCCAACAATTCGCGGCTCATCCATGACAGTTCCTTTTTTTAAGTCAGTAACAAGTTCTTTTTCTGTGTAAAAAGATACAAACGATGTATCGTTATGTCCTGTGAAATACGGTGCGATGTTTTCAATCTTTGGGCAATAGATATTATCTTTATTTTGTAAGTAATTTGAATTGATAAAATGAATAAATCGTTGTAATTTGATGTCAGAAAGTTCCTTATATGTCACGGTTTCAATATTTTTAAAATTAGTATACTTATTTTCACTTGGTAATTCATGTTGAATGATTCCTGGAGGTGCAATCATATACCAAAAATCATAAACATGAAAGACTGGTTGTAAAACCCAAAATCCATACTTTATTCTTATATAAGTATAAATAAGAATGACAATGAATATAATCGTAATAAATATGTAAGTTGATTGTTGATACATATTTATTTATAATTTAAATTATTTTCGTATTTAACTCAAACCTAATACAAGATTCTAGTTTCTAGTTTCTATTTAATGGTTTTGAGCTTCTATAAATTTTTCTCTTGATTTGCTGTAAATATCAATTGCGTTCTCTTTATTTAAAAAATTACCGATCGTGACCTTTTTATTTTCCAAATCTTTGTAATGACTGAAAAAATATTCAATCTTATCTAATGTATGAAGTGGAATATCATTCAATTCCTTGATATCTTTGCAATTTGGATCAATTTTAGTTATAGGACATGCAATAATTTTTGGATCATTACCTTCATCGTCGGAAGTATCTAAACACCCTAATATTTCACATTTTATATAACATCCAGGAACTAACTCATCTTCCATTAACAAAACTACATCTAATGGGTCACCATCATCGCTTAGTGTATTTGGTATGAAACCATAATTAAAATTGTATTTCAATGGTGTATGTAGAATTCTATCACATCGTAATGCATTTACATTTTTATCATACTCGTATTTTATATGAGAATTTTTAGAAATTTCTATAAAAACATCTACTACTCCTTGATTTTCCATGTAATGTAATAATACTATTTACAATGATTTCTTTAAATTTTAATTTTCGTTACTTTTCTTTTGCAATGCTTGTATAATAGTTTTATCCAGGTTTCACAAAAACATATAAATATTGATATTCATAAGCAACCCTCACTAAATCTATTTTTGCATGTATTAAAAATCCAGCATCTTGTGCCATGTTAATAATATCACCTAAATCATTCATGTATAAAACATGTTCCTGCTTCCGTACTTTACCATCATTGAATTTGAATTTTTCATCAAAAATGGCTATGTTGGATCCTTCATTCAATTTAAAATCCGCATTGTAAACAAATTGATTGAAATTTACCTTGGTTTTAGTAATACGCTCCTTCGCATATTTTTGAGGAGAAACAATAAACAAAGGATTACCTGGAGGTAAAATGGGATCAAATTTATATCTATCTACTAAATGCACTACTAAATAACCACCAGGCATCAACCAATCCATACAGTTTTTGAAAAACTCTACTTTGTTTTCAATATAATAAATTGTAAAATAGAGTGCCAAAATATGAGTAAATGAATTGTTACGAAATGCATCTCTGTTTAGAACATCAGTCTGTTGAAAATTTAAACTAGGATAGTTTTCTTTTGCCTTTTTAATCATAGAAGGGGATATATCAATACCAACAACCTCTAAATTTTTATTTTGCGCCATTTTTGCGACGTGATGACCTGTGCCACATCCAACATCTAAAATGACAGATTTAGTATTAGGAACATTTTGATTTAATATGAGCCCTACTTCGTAGTCATTTTTCATTTCATTAAAAACAAGATAGTCATAAATATTAGCATAAAAATCATCATAAATATCAATACCTTTTTTGAAAAGAAAATCCTGTTGTTGTTGAAAACCTTCTCTCTTCATCAAATTGTTTGCACTGTTTGGATTCATTTTTTGGACATATTTAAAAAATACAATTACTATCATCAACAATGATATAAATATTAATATTTTACCAAAATTTGATAGTTTATTATATAAATTTGTAATTGATTTCATTGGATTTTTCATTTTCATCTATATGTATTGTTGTTATTTTTTTTGTGTGATTTTTATTATATATTCTATGTCCATTGATTCAGAAATAAATGATATTAGACAACCGAAAGATTTTAAAGGAATAACATTTTCTAAATTTAAGAAAAGTGATGTTAAAAAGGAATTGCTAAATAGTCTAATAAAATCAAAAATTGAGCCTGCATGCTATTGGAGTGGTGAATTGATATGTTCAGGACATTATAGTGATTTGTGGGATACTATATTGTATTTTTATAGCAAATTTATTCATTTAGGAAATCCTAAAATTGCCATTTATCTTGAACTTAGAATTGATAATTTTAAGCAAATAATGAACAATGGCTATGTAAATAATGAATTAAGAATGCGAAATAGTGATAAAATTAGAAAACTATTTTGCGAAATAATGTGTATTTTATGTGATGCTAAAAGAAAACATAGTTTTGATGATGTTAAAGTTAAAAAAGAAGATTTTGACATGACTCAGATGTCAGATAGATTTAAAGCTCCCAATATTCATTACGCAGAAGAATATTTTATGAAAGATGACCCGAAAGAATTGTTTATTGCTGTAAATGAATTAGCCTACAATCTCTCAGATAATTCAAAAAATGTTATACAAAGTTGCTACTGGATTGAATGGTTAATTGAGTTTGAGAATATATGCAAACATAAAAAGGAAAAATTGAAGTGCGAACGAAGACAGAATATACATTCACAAGTAGAAAACAAATACCAATTGGATGTTATTTGGTTAATTTGGGATATATTTTTGAAAAAGTCAGAAGCGCGTCCACAAATTATTAAGAAAATAATAAAAGCACTACTTTCATTGTTTACAGTGAAATACACAAGTGGATGCAATAGAAAAAGAAGATATATATTGTATTTTGTAGTATCAATTCTTTGTGAAAACATTAATTTAAATGAAGAGATTATGAGGGAACACCAAAAAGAGGTTGTCACAAATATTATAAAAAATATTGACGCCATTTATAGACAAATCAAAAAAAACGAGGAGTCACCAGGGACTGATTATTTATTTAAAGATGTTAAGAGTTCTAATTTAGAAAAAACAATTGAAAAATTAGAAGCGATGAATACGTTTGGAGAGAAATTTGTTCCTAGGGTATAATTTGTTAGTATATTTTGTAATTTTTCCCATTTTTGCAGTTATCTAATTATATATTCATATATTATATAACATAATTGCAAAAATGGGAAAAATTACAAAATATACTAATAAAAAAAGAATGGGAGGGGTAAGAACGCGTAAAAATGTCTCGTCATCGTTATCATCATCGTCGTCGTCAATATTAAATAATTTTCAACGTGAAATTACCGTTCAGTTTTTTGAAATGCTTTTATTAATAAAACTATATCATTGGAAAACCCACAGTTATGCAACGCACAAAGCAACAGATGAGCTGTATTCAAAATTCAACGAAAATATGGATAAGTTTATTGAAGTTCTTTTAGGAAAATCCGGGGTTAGAATAGATTTAATGAACAAGAAGCAAATATCATTATGTGATTTAAACAATCAAACACAATTAATAGGAAAGATAAATTCATTTAAGGCTTATTTAGTAAATTTAACAAACAACAAAGCAATGAAAATAATGACCAACACTGATTTGTTGAACATTCGCGATGAAATGTTGGGAGATATGAATCAATTTTTGTATTTGTTAAGTTTCAAATAACTCTTCAAATAACTATTCAATGTTGTATAATAAAAAATAATATATATATTTTTATTATACATGGATAATTCATCTACAAAATCAATTGCGGCAACTATAAAAGATTCAATTAATAGCAACAACATTTCATCTGCTCCTACTGTTTCTAGTTATTCACCATTATCATCATCGCCAAGTAGTGATAGTTGGTTTGGTTCTCTTTTTTCAGTTTCAATAACTACGTGGATTATCATTTTCATAATTTTAGCATTTTTAGGATTTAATATTTTCATTTATTTAGCAAAAGGCACTGAAGATATAATTAGTTTTTTTACTCCAATCATTTCAAAAATTGCAAGTGTTTTTGGCACAGTTTCAGGAGAAGTTGTTAATAACACGGCGACTGGTGGAAAAGCTGTAGTAAATGCAACAGCGAATGTCGTTGACAAAGGTTTAACTGGTGTTCAAAACGCAACTGAAGGAACCCAGGGTAAAAAGGCTGCTTCCACTGTTGGAGGCACATCATTATCAAGTGCGATACCACAATCGGATGTTATGCAAAACAATACGTTGAATAAAGCATTGAATAAAACAAATGCACAACAAAATATAGGACAAACAAAAGATTACGTGGCTGATGATTCTACAAGTAGTATTCAGAAAACTCAACATAAAAGTGGATATTGCTATATTGGAGAAGAACGTGGCCATAGATCATGTGTGCGTGTAGGTGAAAACGACACCTGTATGTCAGGAGATATTTTCCCAACAAGTGAAATATGTATAAATCCAACCTTGAGAGTTTAATTTGTAGGCACGTTTTTATAAGTTACAATATTAGATGGTTGCGATTCATTACCTGAAAGTATAGAGATAATATAAATATTATATGGTCCATTCCCGTAAACCAACCCCAACCCTAATAATGTAGTTGTATAAGAAGTTGTGTATGGAATAGCAAGATACAATTTGTCGTTTACAAATATATTAAATTGTGTTACAGGATAACAATCGGTTAGTTTTAATGTCCAGGATAGATTGACACTATTGGAAGTGGATGAAACAATAGATAAAACAGGAGCACCAGGATAAACTGCGCTCCTGAACAATTTATAATTAACAGGCCATTTGTCAGTAGTAGTATTCATATTTCGGATTACCTTTGGATACCATGATTGCAATTTAGGATCCCAATATAATTGTTGAATTGGACCGGGAACATCAGAATCACTTGTGGGATGAAAATTTGGCTCAAACGTTTTTTGAACGATTTGTCCTGTGCAAGGATTTTCATAACTACTACAAACTAAACTGCCACCATCTTTGAATTTAAAATTAGGACAATTTAACGGATCACTCAAATAACTAACTGGAATATAAGGACCACTAATATTTGCAGGACTACCTGGAGTTATATCATTTTTGGGATATTCAATATATCCCACCCTTTGTAGTAAGGTTGTATTAGGATTTGTGTATGTATCGGTCTGTGTAGCCCATGTTTTAGTGCGATTTGTCCACAATCCTTTTGCAATTTGTGAATATCGTTGCTGTTTAGTCAATTGCGCACTATTTTTTTTATATTGTAAAACATTGCCTTTATTAATGAGAGCTGTTTTATAATCTTGAGAATTTCCCGATGAATCGTAAACACATCTATTAATAACTCTATACCATGCTCTCGGTGGAATAGGTAAATAATTATTAGTATTTGACATATTAATATAGTTGTTTATTTATTATTTATCTTGTTGAATGAATAATAAATAAAATATGAAACATAAAACATAAAACATAAAACATTTATGCGTCATTAAAGAACCATCTTAGTGATAAATAATTTGGATCTTTCAAATTCATACCATTAGTTCCACTCATTTTAGTGTTTGGTCCATTAGTTGAAATATTTTGAATGGCGCTACTTCCTAAAGCATAATTGTAATACCATAAATTAGAAATAAAACCATCAAAACCACCATTCATTGCAACATATACGTCTCCGTAATTTTGTTTTGGAACACTTGAAAGCTCTAAACTTCGCGCGATTGAGCCATTGACATATACATCAAGAGTCTTATTTTGACAACGAATAATAACGTTCAACCATTTATTTAATGGAATATTAGGAACGGTAATTTCTTCATTGATCACATCAAACGTATTCATAATAACAACTAAACTATTACTATCTGGTGCTAAATATAAACCAGGTGCATTATTTGGAAAGTTCAAACCATTACTAGCTAAGTTATTATTTCCTTTATAGAAAATATGTCTGTATTGTCCTTGTAAATATTGTAAACTATTAATATAAACCCAAACCGACCACGTGAACTCTAAACCAACGTTTTCGTTGACTGATCTATGAATAGTTATTGCATGATTACTACTTGGATCCTGTGCAATAACAATTGCATTTTTAGCGTCAACCATACCGTTAATCAAGTGAGGTGATTTAGTTGGCGACAAAAAATAAGCAACAGTAGAAATACCGAATTTTAATAAAACAATAAATCCAAAAATAACGACTAATATAAATGCAAATTTTGATACTAAACTATTGGATTCCATGAAATTACTTAGGGCACTTCCTTTATTTGTTGAAAATGAATTGTAATTTGAATTATCACTCATTATATTTAATATATATATTAAATGAATAAGAAAAAATAATAGTTTTATATTTATTCAAATAATTATACTTATAAAACTGCTCTAAATAGTAATACTACCTTGTGTTGTTCCATTTTCAACTAAAGAAACTTGTAGTTGATAGGCTTGTAATAGGTTAGATACACCGAATCCTTGAACATAAATATTATATGCCTCTTGAGGATTCAATGAATTTGGATAATATTGGAATTTTGATGTCCATCCATTAAAACCCCCTAGTGGTGTAATGTAAATATCTGAAGCGTTGTTAACATTAGCAATGCCTGGTAACATACAAGTTTTAACTAATTTGCCATCTATGTATACGTCTAAAGATCTACCATATACACTAATAGTCAAATTAACCCATTTTTGGACAGGAACATTTGCTACTTTGCAAGTATGAATAACAGTTCTTCCTCCAGGAGTAGTAGGTGTTTGATCAACTCCAGGAAAACATCCTAAAGATATTTCTAAATTATTTTCTACAGCACCTAAAACAACTGCTGGGCATGGATCCTTTCCACTAATACCAGGAACTGAACCACCTCCACTTACGCTAGGTGCTCCCATTCTACCGAAAATAACTTTTGGTTCACCATATCTATAATTAAAATCATTAATATAGAACCAAATAGAATATGCAAAATTACTAGAAGGGACGTTTGAACCATCTGTTGCTAAAGATGCTGAACTAATCGTGCTTGAGTTTTGTCCGTTTTGTAAATTTTGTAAAGTATATGGGTCTCTAAAATAATAGATAAAAAACATTACTACTAAAACAATAACTAGTATAGTTAATACGATAGTTAAAAGACTCATTTATTTAATATAATATAGATTTAGAAATTATCTATTTCATATTTAAGTAATTAAAATCAATTTATTAAATTTTTATTGCAGTTTTATAAATTTTATTGGACTTTTTATTTGTCTTTGTATTAGTCTTTGTATTCTCATTATTATCACGATTTAATTGGAATTATTGTGTTATACGAGTTAGTGACTACAGGGGGCGTTTTATTTTTCACGTTGTTGTAAATATAATAAATATTTGTAATTGTTAAAGGTTTTTTGTAATAAGCAACATTACAAATACCTCCATTAATACCAGCATCGCTACCAATTGTTAAGGCGTCCAATTGCATGTATGGAATTACTTCGTTAGAGGATTTAACTAATTCACCATTTAAAAATATATCTAAAGTTCCGCCGTTAAAATTGATAATAATATTGTTCCATTTTTGAAGTAAAAAATTTGTATTTGTATAAATAATTCTATTACCATTATCATCAAAATTTAATAAATTATTATTAGTTCCTTTATTTTGTAAATCTTTTTGGTTCATGGTAATCATTAGTGTATTTGAACTTGCATTATAAAGAACATTGGGTTTGCCTCCATAATTCAATATAGAAGTATATTGATTATAATTTGAATTTGTATTCGGTGCGTTTGATTCTATAAAAACCCAAAATGATATAGCATATTGATAGTCAAAAGCATCTGTTCCATTTAATTCTATATAATTGGCCAATGTTTCTAGCGTATTTATATTAACCGGATTTTCAACCAATTGTTTTCCTCCCTGTAAATTGATTCTTTGTTGTATCTTAGGTAAGAAAATATACAATACAAGTAAAGCTATCATTATTATCAAAATTAATACGTTACCTATGGTGTTTGAGTTATATTCAGTTATTATTGTTTTCATAATAAGGTCAAAAACACCTGAAAACAAACATGGAATATAAAAAATCAAATTAAGAATTAAATTGAAGAACCCATCTTTAGCTTTATTTGCACCTTTTGTAGGTAAATTCACAAAAATTGTTTTGTATATTAAGATCAAAACAGAAATAATAAGAAAAATACTTAGAACAAAACTTGTAATGTTGGAACGTCCTGACAAATGTTGAACATTATAGACAATATATCCAATAATGATTCCTGAAATAGTCAAGCCTAATAGCGCCAATATAGTTTTTTTAGCAGTTGTTAAATTAGAATCCGTAAATCCAGCTGGGTTGTTAGTGTTGAATCCAGTAAACATGTTAACAATTAATAATATTGACCAAATTATGGTTACAATTAATAACAATATGAAAACAATAATTGATTTAGTCCCATATTGAAAAAACCCGCCTGGATAGTTAGCAATGACTGTCGTCATTATAATCAAAAATAAAATGAATCCACCTCCTCCATATTTAGAAAATGATGAAATATTGCCTAATGCGTTTGTAATATTCTTTACGCTGTTAGAAGAGTTAGAAGTATTAGAACTGTTTGAAGTATTGTTACTGAAAATATGATAATTATTTGGTAATGTTAGTAATACAATTAAATATATAAATCCAAATAATCCTAGTAATCCGGATAGTAAAACTGACGAATTGAAATTATTTGTTATATAGGAACCAGGATTTGTTGTGTAATATGTAATAGACAACGTAATGAAACAAAAATATAGGATTAACATTTTAATTCTCTCATAATTCATATTAAAATCACTTACATAGTTACTTCTTAAACCAATAATGAATAGAAAAACTGCGATTACTATAGTAATTGGAACTATGTAATACGCATTATTATCCATAATAGTAGTGGGCAACAAACGAAAAAATAAAATAATAAAAATCGTATACAAAATAACATAAGTAACATTATTTATTTGACCTAACAAGTTTTTAAAATCCTTTAAACTGGGTAAGAATACAATGCATAAAATAAGTATTAATAAAATAAAAGTGCTGATAATAATTGAATTAGAAGCCTTGGTATCTTTTATAGTTGGAATACTTAAAGCAATGTTTGAAGCACCATCTTTAATTTTATTTGCCTCACCGTTTACGACATTTTCCATTTCGGTTTTTATACTAGATATGGAATCAGTGGCTTTTTTATTCATATATTTTTTTAATTCGTCAGCAATATTGAAATTTTGTAAATTTTTCAACTGATTGCTTATCATATTGATTTTATCCACACCATTCATGTAGCCACCATATTGATTCTTATATTTATCTAATAAATTTTCAACGTTACTTGGCAATTGTATTCCACTAATTGTTCCTATCCCATTTCCAGGAAGAGTGATGGGTGGTAAATTGTTTGTGTTTGTGTTAGTATCACTTGGTGTATTATTATCACCTGGTATATTATTACCACTTGGTATATTATTACCGCTTGGTATATTATTACCACTTGGTATATTAATTCCTGTCGGTATATCAAACCCTTCGGGCTTATTTTTACTATTGATTTTACTAAATGATATATAATCAGTAATTACTATTACAAAAATAATTATGATTAATACTATTATCAACAATATAAAAGGTAATTTATTTGATTTTATTTTTTCTAATACATTATCTAAATTTGGTTGACTATTTTCATTCATATTGTAATAATATAATATAATCACACAATAAATTATTCATATAAAAACAATTTTTACATTACATTACCATTGCATTACATATTTTCACTTGCGGTTTTTTTACCGTGACAATTGCGACATAAAGCAATTAAATTTTGCACATCGTTCCCACCACCGTATTCTAGACGTATTTTATGATCAATCTCAAAAGTATGATCTAGTCGGGATTGACAGTGCCCGCATTGCCAATCTTGATTAGCGGCAACATATTTTTTCTTGGTTTCACTAACAGAACGTTTTTGTGCACCTTTACCAGATTGCATCATTCTCTGGTGTGAAGCAGACGGTATATTATTATTATTATTTCCTCCGCTCATACCATATAATCCCTGCATGAAACTATTACCACTACTTTCATCTCCGTTACCATAACCGTTACTATTTGATGTAAAATCAAACAATGGTGTAAACATCTCTAGGGATGATTTATCAATAGGCATATACTTGACTGCATTATGTGCAGTCTGTAAAACATTTTTACCTTGCTCTGGATTTCTTTTGAATAATAAATAAATTCCTAAACCTAAAATGCAATAGAATGCCATTGTATAATATTTTTTGTATGATAACAACACCTTCGTATATTTTCCATCATGATATGCATTATAAACTAAAAATGCAGTTATTAATAAAATCCATAATTCAATTCGCATGCTTATTATATTATTCATTTAATTTATATTTTTTATGAAAACATAAATTAAATTAGTTATGCTACTTCAGTTATTTATTTTCTTCTAACGTATACGCCTTCTCTCATTGGCATTTGACCGCTAAGTTGATTGATACTATATATTTGTGTTTTACTAAAAGCAAATAACCCGAAAAATGTCAATAGAATTAAAACATAAGGTAACAATACTAAGAACCAGGATAAGCTTTTGAATCCTTTACTGCATAACCATCCTAGGATGAATGTGTAAATGACTGCAAAAACTAATTTACCTAAAACAGCCATAAAATGAACGCCAGTGAAAAGTCCTAATAAAATACTGAAAATTGCGATAGCAAAATAGATTTTTGCTGGAGTGCAAAGTTTTTCAAAATTTTTTGAAGAAAACATAATATAATATATAGTTATATTTTTTTTCTATTTTAAAAAAATTTATTCAAATCTTTCAAATCATTTTCTAAATTTTTTAATTTAATTAAATGACTTTGCGGACGATAAAGGTAATTTATAAATATATGTTTCAGTTTATTTAAAAGCATTATTTGGGTTGGGTTTAAATTCTGATAATTCTCAAATAAAAGTTCGTATAACGGAAAATACGAAATAATAAACCCCCAAACATCAATTATTTTTATAAAATAATTATCTAAATAATAACGTAAATCTAAAGAACCGTCATCTTTGAACTTTGTAAAATGGAATAGAGCTTCAACTAAGTAATTTATTATATACGGCAACGTATAATTGACCTCAATGTATTTTTTTATTTCATCGTTGTTGTCATTTTTTTTACGGGTCTTGTCGTCGGTATTGTCTTTTGTGCCTAGAACATCATATTTAAATAACATATACATAATTTTATTAATGTATTTATAGTGTCCTGGACCGCGTTTTTGCATCCATAAATGCAAATAATTTTTTACAAATTTAAATAACATTTTACGTTTGGATAAAGAATTCGCATTCATATTCATATTCACATTTGATTCTAAAAACTCTGAATAACTATTTACAAACAAGTCTGTAAATAAAATGATTGAAAATGGAACATTAAATTGGAGTGGACGATTTTTCCAATTTATAGGAAATGTATTATTTTTAAATGGTATATATTCTACTGTTAGACTCCAATCTATTAATCTTACTTTCATGTCAATATTATGATTTTTGTCATTTGCATGTGTCAAAATTAATATATTTGATCCTTTTATGTCACTATGATAAATATGTTTTTGATTCATTTTCACTACGCCGTTTTTCAACAAATCTATTAGTTTATTATTTGTCTCCACTAATTTAGTGTAATTATTAGTATTTGTTACGTAATTTTCAACTGTAATACCCCCATAAGGCATATTAATAGCAAGCAATTTATCTAATGAACTATTAATATTTTTTGATGTAATACTTTCTTTTATTAGCGCATCACATTCGCGATAATTTTTTAAATCACTTTGAGTGAGTTTACTTGGTTTACATAATGAAAAATCATCAATAAGAAAATAATCTTTATAATTTTGTATTTTGTTCAACTTAATATTTATATTTTGTATTTCATCATACTCTTCTTTTGCATGTTTATTAGTCATTAGTTTACTTATTTTGCCTTCATCACGTTTATTTTTTCCTATACATTTCAATGCAGGTGTAAATACGCAACCAAAACCACCGGATGCTAATACTTTGCCACCTTCTTTATTATTTTTCATTTGTAATTCTCTTTCCATATTCATAAATTTATGTGATAATAGTTAATTATTATATATAATCTGATATAATAAAATCAATAAACATGTTTTTATTTATCATATAAATAATAAATTAATCCACATAACAATAAAATCAAAACAATGTATATAATTTTTTGCCTTATTTTATAATATTCTATTAATTTTGTATTTCTTGATTTATATTGTTCATAATATTTGACATAAAAATCTTTTAACGTGATAACTGGTTTCTCTAGTTTTTCATTTATTTTGTTGTGAATAAACCAAAACCATTTAATAAACGATTCTCTATTATCTAAATAAGGCTGAATAGGATATTCATTTAATAATTTACTAAAATGTGTTGCTATTTCTTCTACTGGTAAAAACATAGGAATATTTTGAACAAAATCATAATATTTTTTTTTGGTAACGCCATTTGGATAATTTGGATAATTCAATGTTATTGTATGAAAAAAAAACCAGAATTTAGGCCCCCAAACATTTGGATCTAGATTTACCATTAGATTAAAATGATATAAAAAGATAACCGTTTTAACATATAATGAATAAAATTTTGCATAACAATTATAACAATATGAATGTATGTAATAATTGTGGTAAAACTGGTCATCAGTTTAATCAATGTAAATTACCAATAATAAGTTATGGTGTTATCCTGTTTACATATGATGAAAATGATAAAAACAATACAAACAATGCAAAATTTTTGATGATTAGAAGAAAAGATAGTTTTGGTTTTATTGATTTCATTCGTGGTAAATATACTACATACAATATCAACCAAATACAGAATATTGTTGATGAAATGTCTAATTCCGAAAAACATCGGCTATTAAACGAAAATTTTGATAAATTATGGAAAGAAATGTGGAGTGATACGCCAAGTAGTCATTATAAAAACGAAGAAAATTCTTCTTTTAAAAAATTTGAAAGTTTAAAAAATGGCGTTAACGTAAATGATAAAGTAACAAGTATTTATGATATAATAAACAATAGTGAGACCAATTGGGAAGAAACTGAATGGGAATTCCCAAAGGGGAGAAAAAATTTCAAAGAAAAAGATTTAGATTGTGCATTACGCGAATTTGAAGAAGAAACAGGTATTTCATATAACGCTATTAATGTAATTGAGAATATACTGCCATTTGAAGAAACATTTATTGGCACGAACTTTAAGGCATATAAACACAAATATTTTTTGGCTTATATCAAGAATGATTCTGTAGATTTAAACAATTTTCAGAAATCAGAAGTAAGTAAAATAGAGTGGAAGACCTACGATGAATGCATTCAATCAATTAGACCATATAATTTAGAAAAAAAGAAATTAATATCAAATATTAATAAAGTATTACAAGAATATAGATTATATTCATAATATATAGTAACAAACCAATGTCTAAAGAAGAATCTGATGAAAAATTTTGTAATATAAATTTGGAAAATGATTATAAATTAGCAATAGCACCTAGTGCATCACCAATAGAATACAATAAATTTTTACTCAAAAAAGAATTAACAGAGAGAAAATGCCTGGAAGAAAGGGATCGTGAACACTATGGCGATAGTGATGACGAAAAAGATGACAACCCAAGTGACTTTCTATATCCCAATTTAAATGATGTAAATTTCAATATTAAGATTGCTGAAAAAAAAGAATTTAATGACACTAAATATGATGGTGACATACATCAAAATATTAAAGAATATGCAGATATGTTAGCGAAAGCTGATTTTGAGTTATCGCCGCATCAAATGTTCGTAAAAAACTTTATGTCGTCTCAAACACCGTATAATAGTTTATTATTATATCATGGATTAGGCACAGGTAAAACTCTAAGTGCCATTGGTGTTTGTGAAGAAATGCGTAACTACATGAAGCAAATGGGTATAACGAAAAGAATCATAATTGTTGCATCTGAAAATGTTCAAGATAATTTCAAGTTACAGTTATTTGATGAGAGAAAAATGCAATTAGTTGACGGTGTTTGGAATATAAAAGGTGCTGGTTCTATTGGAAACAAATTATTGAAAGAAATCAACCCTATGAACATGAAAGGTATATCAAAAGAAAAGGTGGTGAATCAGATTAAAAATCTGATCAATAATTATTACATTTTTTTAGGCTATGGTCAATTTGCTAATTATATTATAAAAACAATTCATTATGATGAAGAAATTGAACGAGCACAAAGAATTCAACAACCCAAACCGGACTTTGGCGATGCAAAAATTACCCTGAATAAAAGAATTATACGAAAAATAAGAGATGAATTTGATAATCGGTTAATTGTTATTGACGAAGTTCACAATATTAGAAAAACCGAAGACAATGAAAATAAAAAGGTTGCTTTAAATTTAGAGCTACTTGTGAAAGCGGCTATGAACATGAGGCTTTTGTTATTGTCTGCTACACCAATGTATAATAGTTATAAAGAGATTATATGGTTATTAAATTTAATGAATATGAATGACAGGCGAGGAATTGTTCAAGTGAAAAATGTCTTTGATAAAAATGGAAATTTTAAAGAAGGAGGTGAAGAACTGTTGATTAGAAAGGCAACAGGTTATGTTTCGTTTGTGCGAGGTGAAAATCCTTACACGTTTCCATACAGAGTGTATCCAAATGAATTTGCAAAGAAAAATACATTTCCGTTTATTGAGTATCCGTCTTACCAAATGAATTTAAGAAAAATAAAACCTGAAGATAAAAACCGTATTTTAGGAATTTATTTAAATACTATTGGAAATTGTGGAACTTGCGGTATGTGTCAATATTGCGTTTATAAATATATTATCCACTCTTTAAGGAAGAAACAATTTTCAATTACTACAAAAAAAGGCGTTACTCGTGATATGCCAAGTTTTGAAAATATGGAATCATTTGGTTATACTCTATTGCAAACCCCTTTAGAATCTTTAATTATTTCCTATCCAATGAAAGGATTGAAAGAATTGTTGAAAAGTTTTCCTGATGAAAAATATTCAGAAGTTTTAGATGAAATTGATATAAGTGAATCTCCTGCTCAATCCAAAGAAACTAGTAAAAAAGAAGAGTTTGACCTTGATAAAAAAAAAGTAGAAGTAAGCATTGATACACCAGGCCAATTGGGTGGTGATGACGAGACCGAAGAATCCGAAGAATCCGAAGAATCTGATGACTCCAATGTTTCTGAAACAAGAAAAGATACGAATTTAACATCAAATATCAAAATTGATCCGCATTATTTGACAGGTAAAAGGGGATTGGAGCGAATGATGGACTATGTTGATCAAAAATCGCCTCCTCTAAAAGGTGAATTTGAGTATAAAAAAAACACATTAAACGAACACGGTAAAATTTTTTCTTATAACGAAATTGGCAAATATAGTTCAAAAATTAAATGTATTTTGGATAATATTTTGATAAAAAATGCTGGCGTTCACGCTAATACTAATATTAGAGTAGCAGAAGGCATCATATTGATTTATTCACAATACATTGATAGTGGATTGATACCTATGGCACTTGCTTTAGAAGAAATGGGATTTACTAGATATGGTGAAAATGTAAAACCTTTGTTTAAAAATAAACCGTCTGAAATTGTTGACGCAAGAACAATGAAGCCTCCTACAAATAAAAAAGATTTCATGCCTGCTAGATATGCTATGATAACCGGTGACCCTAGATTATCGCCAAATAATGAGTTTGAAGTGAAAGGTCTCACAAATGAAGATAATAAAGACGGCAATAAAGTAAAGGTCGTATTAATTTCAAAAGCCGGTTCAGAAGGTATTGATTTTAAATTTATAAGACAAGTTCATGTATTGGAACCATGGTATAATATGAATCGCATTGAACAAATTATTGGGCGTGCAGTCCGTAATTTTAGTCACAAAGATTTATCTTTTGAAAAAAGAAATGTGCAGATTTTTATGTATGGAACAATTTTAGGTGATAATAAAGAGGAGGCGGCTGATTTATACGTGTTTCGTGTAGCCGAATTAAAAGCAATTCAAACTGGTAATGTAACTAGATTATTGAAAGAAACCGCAGTAGACTGTATCATCAATCATGACCAAACAAATTTTACACAAGAAACAATGGCAAAATTTTTAAATGAAGATATTACTCAAGAATTATCTACCGGATTGACTATTCACGATTTTAAAATAGGGGACGCACCTTTCTCTCCTGCATGTGATTACATGCCTACATGTAATTATTCTTGCCGACCTACAACATTAATTGATGAAAATAATTTGAATGAAGATACCTACAACGATACATTTATTAAAATGAATTCTGAAAAGATCAATCAAAAAATTAGACTTCTAATGAAGGAAGGATTTTTTTATAAAAAGCAAACAATGATTGAATTAATAAATATACCCAAAAAATATCCATTGGTTCAAATATATGCGGCTTTGACAACGTTAATAGATGATAATAGTGAGTTTATAGTGGATAAATATGGACGCAATGGAAGATTGGTGAATATTGGAGAATATTATTTGTTTCAACCAATTGAATTATTGGATAAAAATATATCTATTTATGAGCGTTCAGTTCCTATTGATTACAAACATAATATGATTAGTTTTGATTTAAAACCCAAAATAACTTCAAGAATGAATGTTGGTAATAAAGAAGATAGAAGAGACGACAATCTAGATGAAAAACATGACAATTCAAAACAAATTGAACATCAATATGAAGAGAGAAAAAACAAAATTATGGCTGAAATCAACGAAAATTTTACATTAACAAGCGAATATTTGAAACCTGGTGTTAAGGTTGCTCGTGGTGATGATAACTGGTATAAACATTGTGGAGTTGTAATGAAAAAATTAGTGAAAGAGTATCCTGACATAAAAGAATATTTGTTGCCCTTTTTATTTGCTCATATGATTGAATTATTATTGTTTGAAGAAAAAGTGGATTTAATGAATTATATTTACTCATTGAAAGAAATTGAAATGAATAGTCCTGAATACTTTATAAAAGAATACTTTGAGAGAAAAAGTGTATCAACCAAAAATTTAAATGCTATCATTCTTTATAATTTGAATAAAATCAAAATCATGGTTTTTAATAACAATACCAAAAAATGGGTTCATGCTGAACCAGAAGATCAAAGGGAAATTGCAGAAACTGGAGAAGTAAGAGAGTTATTGAATTTTAAAATTAGTGATTACAACACTATAGTTGGATTCATGGGATATGAAAAAAATAATAAGTATTTGATCTTTAAAACAAAAGATATGTTGGCTCCTAGGGATACTGGCGCACGATGTGACGAAGCCGGAAAAACAAAAACAATGCAAATACTGAACAAAATTCTTGGCGAAGATAAATATACAAAAGAAAATACCAAAATACAAAAAGATGATGATAAAAATGTTGTTCAAGATGCAATAGGTCACATTGAATTATGTGTAATCCAAGAATTCGTTTTAAGATATTTTGACAAGATTAAGAAAAAAGATAAGAAATGGTTTTTAAGCCCAGAGATGGCTTTGTATTTCAAGTTGTATACCGTTCACGTGAAATAATATACAGATGAAATAAATATAAAAATGATATTAAACAATTCGTATTATTTATTACTAATAGTAAGCAATATTAGTAATAATTATTTGATGGAACATGATGATAACGACTATTCATTAGAATTGAACAAAATATACAATGAAGATTGTATTTTGGGTATGAAAAAAATCAAAAACGAAAGTGTGGATATTATTATTTGTGATCCACCCTATAATATAGGGAAAGATTTTGGTAACAATAGTGATAAACAAAGTATGGATGATTATTTAGTATGGTGCGATACGTGGATTCAAGAATGTTTGAGAATATTAAAGCCAAAGGGAACACTTTATATATATGGGTTTAGTGAAAATCTTGCGTTTATTAGAACACGGATAACCAAGTGCAATGTCAGATGGCTAGTATGGCACTATACAAATAAAACTACACCATCCCTTAATTTTTGGCAACGGTCTCACGAAAGTATTCTTTGTTGTTATAAAGAAAAACCTGTTTTCAATCGTGATGATGTAAGAGAACCATATACTGAAACCTTTATTAAAAATGCGGCGGGTAAAGTGCGAAAGGCGACCAAAGGTAGGTTCAGTAAAGGCGAGACAGAAACGATTTATAATGCTCATGATATGGGTGCTTTGCCGCGAGATGTAATAAAAGTTCCCGCTTTAGCTGGCGGAGCAGGAAAAAAAGAAAGAGTTGATCATCCAACACAAAAACCACTGCAATTGTGTGATACACTGTTAAAAGCATCGTTGAATAAAGAAGACAAACAAACATTGTTAGTTGTCCCATTTGCCGGATCAGGATCAGAGTGTGTTTCTGCAAAAAATAATGGCGTTCAATTTATTGGTTTTGAAATCAATAATGATTATATAAATATTGCAAATCAAAGACTGCAATATTAATTTATTATGGATTAGATGTATATGTATTCAAAAAGATCATATCATATCATATTATTCCAAGTTTTTCCAATTTATGTTTAATATTTTTAATTTCATCTTCTAAAATATTATTCTTGTTTTTTAGATTTTTTATTTCATTGATGAGTATTGGTATCAAGCCGATATAATTGACCGTTTGAATTTCTCCTCCGTCTTTCTCTCCATTGACTAATTCTGGATAAATTTCTTGCAATTCATGGGCAATTAAACCAATATCTTGTTTTTTGGTTTGTTTATTCATGAAAGTGACTGGTTTCAAATAATCTACTAGGAATTTATTGTCTAATTCTTTTATATTTTCTTTGATACGGTAATCGGATGTCAATGCGATGTTATTTGCGTAAACAGCACTAGCAGCATAAACATTATTGCAATATACATTGTTGTTTGTATTTGCTGAGTTATTTGCGCCACCGGTTTGTCCTGTTGCGCCTGTTAAAAATAAATTGTATAGAACTGCGTTACTTGTATAATTGATTTCACTTGATCCTGGATTATAACTTAATACATAATTGGAACCAGATACACCACCTGTTGCGCGAATTGGATTGACAAAGAAACCGGTTGTTCCTGCATTCACACTTTGACTTGAAGATGCATTCAAAACAATACTATATGGTGCTTGATAATTTCTACCTGCATAATATCCAATAGCAATAGATCCGGTTCCTTGACCCGTATACCCAGCATTATAACCCATTGCAACTGCATAATTTCCTTGACCATAATAACCTGCACTACGACCAACTGCAACTGCATTAGTTCCTTGATTAGTTCGTCCTGCATTACGACCAACTGAAACTGCATAACTTTGTTGACCAGTATAACCTGCATAATTACCAATTGCAACTGCATAATTTCCTTGATAATATCTAGCTGCACTACTACCAATTGCAACTGCATTTTGACCTTGTATAGTTTGACCTGCAAAATTACCAATTGCAAGTGCACCACCTTGTTGACTATTTTGACCTGCATAATTACCAATCGCAGTCCCTTGAGTTCCTTGACTATTTTTTCCGGCATTACGGCCTATGGCAATTCCTTGATAACTTTGACCAGTATAACCTGCTTGATTACCAATTGCAATTGCATTAGATCCTTGATTCAGACCTGCATTTGAACCAATACGAACTTGTGTATCTCCAACTGCCCAAACTGTGCCATTCCAATAAATATAATTGGATGGGTTTATTCCTGTTAAACCAAATGTTCCTTGTGGACCGGTTACTCCAGTAGCACCATTACCTCCACTTCCAGTAGCACCTGTGAAAAAATTAGAAGCGTTTAGTATTCCATTGATAGTTACGTTTCCTCCGAACACATTTGCTATGGAAGTTGTGTAAATGCCCGTTGCATTAACAGCAGTTATATATTGTCCTGAACTAGATAAACATACTGATTGGAATCCAATACCTGCAGAAAATATTTGAATCCACGATTGACCATAATTGGATGATGTATAAATAAACCCACCAGAAGTAAAAATAACAGCAGTTTGGTATTGTCCTGATGATGATACTGATACTGATCTCCAAGTAGCAGAAGGAGCATTTGATTGAACCCACGACTGACCATAATTAGATGATATATAAATATATCCACCACTGCTGTTATTAATAACAGCAGTTTGATATTGACCTGATGACGATACAGATACTGAATACCAACTAGCAGAAGAAGCAGACGTTTGAATCCACGATTGACCGTAATTGGATGATGTATAAATACCAACACCATTTGAAACAGCAGTTTGATATTGTCCAGATGATGATACAGATACTGATAGCCAATTAGAAGATTGAGAATATGTTTTACTCCATGATTGTCCATAATTGGATGAAGTATAAATACCTACGTTATTTTGAACAGCAGTTTGATATTGACCTGATGCAGAGAGTGATACTGAATAGATACCAAAACTAGTTACATTTAATGTTTGAATCCAAGATTGACCATAATTAGATGAAGTATAAATATATCCACCACTTGTGCTAACACTAGCAGTTTGATATTGTCCAGACGCAGATATTGATACTGAATACCATAACAAACTAGGAGCGGATGTTTGAATCCATGTTTGACCGTAATTGGATGATGTATAAATACCACCACCATTTACAACAGCAGTTTGATATTGACCGGATGATGATGCTGATACTGATTGCCAAGTAGCAGAAGGAGCCGATGTATTTAAAACCCAAGATGTCAATCCAAATTGGGTCATATCTACCCCATAAGGCATATTGGTAGTAATAGCAGTGCTATCAGGTAATATAATAGCACCATTCATATACAGATTATTCGGTATTCCTACATCAGCGCTTGAATAAACAGTTCCACTAGGACCCACTGGAGGATAATATACATTTCCAGTAGTTCCACTATATCCTGTGTTACTTCCTGTGTAACCAATTCCTGTTACGCCATTTGGGCCTGTAAGTGTCCAATATGTTGAACCTCCACCACCACCAGAACCCGGTGTGCCTTGTGGGCCTTGAGCACCAGTGTATCCAGTGGCACCATTACCTCCACTTCCAGTAGCACCTGTGAAAAAATTAGAAGCGTTCAATATTCCATTAATAGTTACGTTTCCTCCGAACACATCTGCTATGGAAGTTGTGTAAATACCTCCTCCATTTACAACTGCGGTTATGTATTGACCTGACGCAGATAAAGAAACTGATTTCCAGTTAGATGAAGATGATGTTGATTGATTCCATGATTGTCCATAATCGGATGAATACCAAATAAATCCACTATAACCACAAACCAATTGATATTGTCCAGATGTGGATAAAGATAAATATCCTTGCCCTGATGGTGTGCCTCCATTTATTGTAGTAGAGAAATTCCATGTCTTACCATAATCGGATGATATGTAAATATACATTGTGTAATTAGAGTTATTGTAAAAAGCAGTTTGAAATTGTCCTGATGCAGAGAGTGACACTGAATACCAAGTAACATTACCAACAGATGTATTAGTAGAACTCCACGATTGTCCATAATTGGAAGTTGTATAAATAAATCCACCATTAACAACAGCTGTTTGATATTGTCCTGATGCAGAGAGTGACACTGAATACCAATTACTATTAGGAGCAGTTGATTGAATCCATGTTTGTCCGTAATTAGATGAAGTGAAAATGTAGCCTCCATTTACAGCAGTTTGATATTGACCTGATGCACATAGAGAGACTGAATACCAAGTAGCAGAAGGAGCAGACGTTAGAATCCATGACTTACCGTAATTGGATGAACGCCAAATAGTACCACTTCCACCGTTGTTATTATTTACAGCAGTTTGGTATTGTCCCGAGGCTGACATAGATACTGATACAACATAACTAGATATTGATGTTCCAGAAGACAAAGCCCATGTTTTTCCGTAATTGGATGAAATATATATGTATCCACTAGCACCAGAAGCACCATTTACAACGGCTGTTTGATACTGTCCTGATGCTGATACGTATACTGACCACCAGTTGAGTGAAGGAGCAGATGTTTGTTGAACCCAAGATGTCAAACCAAATTGTGTCATATCAACTCCATATGGAACATTAGTAGTGATAGCACTAGCATCAGGTAATAAAATAGCTCCATTCATATATAAATTATTCTGGATTCCTACATTTGCAATTGAATATACGGTGCCAGTTGGGCCTGAAAATCCTGATGGGCCTATAAGTGTCCAATAATTTGGTGTAAATGGTCCAGTAGCTCCTGTGTTTGTTGCTATTCCAGCTACACCTTGAGGTCCAATTTGTCCAGTAAAACCAGTAAATCCTTGAGCTCCTGTTGGTCCGGTGAAACCAGTAGAACCTTGGAATCCTGTTGGACCTGTCAAACCAGTTGCTCCCGTATTTGTTGCACTACCTTGTAGGCCTTGTGGTCCTTGAATACCAGTCGGTCCAGTTGCTCCTGTATTTGTTGCAATACCTGGATATCCTTGTTCACCTTTAACCCCAATAGCTCCTTGTGGTCCTGTAGCACCTGTATTCATTGCACTACCTTGCAGTCCTTGTGGTCCTTGAGATCCAGTAAAACCGGTTGACCCTTGAACACCAGTTTGACCTGTAAAACCTATTGGGCCTTGAACACCTGATGGACCCGTAAAACCCGTAAAACCTGTTGGGCCTGTAAAACCTGTAGAACCTTGAACACCTTGGACTCCTGTTGGTCCTTGCAATCCAGTATAACCAGTTGATCCTTGAACGCCAGTTTGACCTTGTAGGCCTTGTTGACCAGTATAACCAGTGGTTCCATTATATCCTTGCAGACCTGTAAATCCCTGTGGTCCAGTATAACCAGTGGTTCCATTATATCCCTGTGCACCTGTATATCCTTGTGCACCCGTAGCACCATTACCCACAGATCCAGTTGTGTAAGTAATTTCACTAGTATTTGGATTATATGTCAATGCGTAATATGAACCCGTTGCGCGAATTGGATTCACGAAAAAACCGGTTGTGCCTGCATTGACAGTTTTACTAGAAGATGCATTCAAAACAATACTATATGGAGATTGATATGAAACGCCAGCATAATAACCTAACGCGACCGCATTTTGTCCTTGACCAGTATAACCTGCACTACGACCAATTGCTATAGCACTATTACCTTGATTTGAATAAGATGCATATGGGCCTATTGCTACAGCACTATCACCTTGATTTAGTTCTCCAGATTCAAAACCCATTGCTAAAGCAAAACTACGTTGATTACTTCTACCTGCAAATGGCCCTATTGCGACTGCATTATTTCCTTGAGTATATCCACCTGCTAACGCACCAATCGCAACCGCATAAGATTGTTGACTAGATTGACCTGCTTGATAACCAATTGCAACAGAATTTTGACCTTGAATATTACTGCCAGCAAATGCTCCAATACGAACTTCTGCATCTCCAACTGCCCAACCAGTTCCATTCCAATAAATGTAATCAGAAGGATTGATTCCGTTCAATTGGAAAGTTCCTTGAGGACCGGTTGGTCCAGTGAAACCTGTTGGGCCTGTTCTACCGGTTGGGCCTGTAAAACCAGTAGATCCTTGCACACCAGTTGGTCCAGTAAAACCTGTGGATCCAGTCGTTCCATTGTAGCCTTGTGGTCCAGTTTGTCCTGTGAAACCGATTGCACCTGTATAACCTGTAGATCCTTGCACGCCTGTTGGACCTGTAAAACCTGTAGATCCTTGCACGCCTGTTGGACCTGTGAAACCAGTAGATCCTTGCACGCCAGTTGGACCTGTAAAACCTGTGGAACCGGTCGTTCCATTGTATCCTTGTGGTCCAGTTTGTCCTGTGAAACCGGTGAATCCTGTGAAACCTTGTGCACCTTGCAATCCAGTTGGTCCAGTGAAGCCGGTGAAACCTTGTGGGCCGGTTGGTCCTGTGCGACCGGTTGGTCCTGTGAAACCTTGTGGTCCAGTTGGTCCTGTAAAACCTGTTTGTCCTGTGAAACCGGTAGAGCCTTGCACACCTGTTGGGCCTGTAAAACCTGTAGATCCTTGCACACCAGTTGGACCTGTAAATCCAGTATCTCCTTGAGGTCCAGTTGGACCTGTAGCTCCTGTGTTTGTTGCTGTTCCCGCTATACCTTGAAGACCTTGAGGACCAGTGTAACCGGTTGGACCTGTCGCACCTGTATTTGTTGCTGTTCCTGCTATACCTTGAAGACCAATTGAACCAGTAAACCCTTGAGGTCCTGTAGCACCTGTAATAGTTCCAACTGCATTCAAAGTTCCGTTAATTGTAACATTTCCACCAAAGGTCATTGGAATAGAGGTTGTGTAAATATATCTTAGACCTGTTAGTGCGACTGCTGAGGCATATTGACCTGACGATGATAAAGATACAGAATACCAAGTAGCAGATAGAGAAGATGTTTGAGTCCATGATTGGCCATAATTGGATGAATACCAAATGTAGCCAAGGTAAACAACAGCATATTGATATTGACCTGAACCGGATACTGAAACTGATTTCCAAGCACTATTCGGAGCTGATGATTTATTCCACGTTTGACCATAATCATTTGAAATATAAATACCATCAAGGTTACCAGCTACACCAGCTATAACAGTTTGATATTGACCAGATGCAGACATGGAAAGAGAAATCAAAAGTGCATTAAAAATTCCTTGGGTCCAGGTTTGTCCATAATTAGATGAAGTCCAAATATGTCCACCACCTCCATAAGCTTCAATGGCAGTTTGATATTGTCCAGAGGCAGATACAGATATTCCTAGCCAAGCATAAGTAGTAGAAAAACTTAGTAAGTTCCAGGTGATTCCATAATTAGATGATATATATATAGCATTACCTGGCCACCTTG
>Ga0214921_10000978_pt1 | contig 50257 bp, 48 predicted proteins | sample LL1505_MetaG_FD_177992 | JGI IMG/M metagenome (GOLD analysis project Ga0214921, IMG submission 177992) | Freshwater microbial communities from Lake Lanier, Atlanta, Georgia, United States - LL-1505 | ecosystem: Environmental > Aquatic > Freshwater > Lake | place: USA: Georgia | collected... | reverse complement strand
GTTTCATATTCTAGGTTCTTTTTATCTTCTAATAATTGCATTTCGGTTTTTTGTTGTTCTAATTGTAATTTGAGTTCATTACTTTCTTCTAATAAAACTTCTTGTAAAATTTCTTCTAGTTTAATAAAATACTCATGAATTTCATCTGCTTTTTTTGTTCCAGCCTTTATACAAAATAATTTAAATGTTTTTATATTTAACATAATTATTTCTTTATTATGCCCTCCTCTAGTGTCTTTTTTTTGCTCGCCCGTTGGGGTGAGCAAAATTTTATAGTCCTTGTCAATTTTAAAAATTTTATTTAATAATTCTTTTGCTTTGTGTTTTGAACTAAAATCAAGCCACTTCCATACATTATCTAAATCTATAACAAAATCTGTTATATTGTCATACTTTAAATAGCAGTAAAAACTAGCTAAAAATATTTGCTGTTCATATTCTGTAAATTTATTTTTTACTTTTTCAATTAATTTAGATTGGTAATTACCTGTAAACTTGGTAATAGGATTGCTTTCAATAAGATTAACGATGTCTATACTCATTTTTATAAATTAAATAAGAGAGAAGTCTTTATATTGTTTTTTGTTGTATACAAGCAAAAAACAATATTTTATTATAAGTTTTTTAATTTATTATATTCATAAATTTTATTTCTTAAAACAGTATAATATTCATATCTTTCCTTTGACAATTCTTTTTCATATACTTTACAATTACCAGTTGCAATGGTTTCTGTTTTTTTCTTATCTATTTCTGAATTAGGATTATTTTGAATAATTGTATTATAAATACGAATAGGTTTCCATCCTTCTAATACTTTTTCAAAAATAAAAATAACTTCTTCGCCAGTAATAGACCTTTTGCAACTTTTTTTGTTCTCTCTGCGTTCTTTTTTAAACTTTATAAAATCTTGTTTGAAAATATTATTCATTTTATAAATAATAAAAATATATTTTAAACTATATTTTTGATAAAATCATTAGTAATCTTTAAATAATAATCATATTTTTTCATTAGTTAATATTTTTTTCTTAGATAAATTTATTTCTTCTTGTGTTAAAGATTGTTTTTCTTTTTTTTCTTCATTTCTACACATGATAATACCATTTTTTATTCTAGATACTGTATGTTTTGGTAAATTAAGTAAGTCTTGTATTTTAACAAGTGTGTTACCTTCTTTAATTAAATCTCTAACTTTTATAATGGTTTCATCACTAACTCCTCTTTTTGCATCTCTAATGGAGCTAGACATTTTTTTCTTAGTTTCATTTGAAAATGATTTACCAAAATTATGATTACCTTCACCTATCATTTTTACAGATTTTTCTTTATAAACTTGTTTCAAATGTATTTCTTTACATATTTGTTGCTTTAAATTTATTAATTGTATAGTTTTGAAATAACCTTCCTTACCATTATCATTTTTATTTAATTCTGTAAATACTTCAATTTCATGTTTTTCTTTATTACAAATAGCATACATTTGCTCTTTAATATTTTTATCAGTTGTTTCCAAAAAAGTTTCAAATGCTAAAGCTTGATTATATTTAACAATTAAATGCTCTTTTACTAATTGTATAAATTTTAAACAATCTGATTTTTTATATATTTTAAATTTTTGTTCACAATCAATTTTTCCAAATCCTAATAAATATGAAATATACACTAAAACATTAGGATTATTTTTTTGAGTTATTGAAATATACGACTTAGAATATTTTTGTAAATTTAAATAAATACACCCTTCAGCATCAAATAATCCAGCAGCATATTCTATATTAATATTTTCAAATTTGATTTCATTTAACAATGATTTATTATTATAACTACTACATATTTTATGTAATTCTTCTTTTTCTTCTAACTTATTTTGTAAATTTACTAATTTTATAAATTTATTTAAACTATCCATTTGTCCTCTTTTTATCACAATATTATTTTTTATATAATCTAATAAAATATTACATTCATTACTTCTTATCAATAAATTATATTGATTTCTTTGTGTATGCTTGTCATAATAATTTTGTTCGTTTATAACATTAATAGTTTTATTGTTTCTATTTATTGAAGTTGTTATATTACCGCCAAAATGGTATCGTACAATTCGCAATATATTTGTTCTACTTTGTGTCAATGCTATCCCAGCTTGATAACCATCTGCAATTTTTCTTATAAAAACACATCCATCTCCATCTATAAAACCAGCAATATAAGATGGGTGTGGAGGGTTTATTTGGAACCTTTTTAAATGTATTTGTGTGTCCTCCTCAATTGTATATAGTTTTGCAATCATTGTATATTGTATCATAAAATATTATGTTTAAGTATGTTTTGTGGGATATATATCGTTTTCTAGGTCATCTACAATTTTATTAATTTGATTCAATTTTTCTTGAATTGATATTTCATTTGATTTTGTACCGATCCATATTTTATCTAATTTTGGATGTTTTTCTATTTTAAAATATTGTCGTAATCGTTTTTTTTCTTTGTCAGCATAATCTTCATAAAAAACAACATATTTTTTCATTATATCTTGGGTTATTCCTTGTGGCAAAGGTTTAGCACTTGATTTTCTTGCACGTTTAGTGCCTTGTATCATACCTTTACAATTATTATGTTGTTCTTCAAAAGTAGCAATTCTTAAATTTGCCCAACTGTTATTTAGAGGGTTTCTATCAATATGGTCTACACTTATGTTTTTTGTTCCTTGACCATTTCCGTAACATCCAGTGATAATTTGATGAATAAATAAATTAATTGTGCTACATATATATCCACTTAAATGTTTAAAAAATGTTATTTTTTTTCCTTCATTTTTAGAATTTTCATATTCTATTATTTTATCGTATGATTTTTGACATAATTTAACTATAGTATCTTTTTCACAATACATTAATATATATTCTGTATTATTTTCAGTTATATACCATAATGGATTTTTCATGTGGTATGCATCCTTGCCTATTTCTATATAATGTCCAAGAGTATAATTAATAACATTATAATTATTTACAATTTGTGTATGATATTCGTGGTATATTGTAATATTTTGTCGCCTTAAATCATACAAATTATTATTTTTAAATTCGTATTTAATATTACATTCATCATATTTAAATATATGTTCTAAATACGAAATTTTTTGATTATGCCTCAAATAATAAGGATATAATTTATCCTCTGTATAATAAATAAAATTTTTTTCAAAATTAATTATGGAAAATAAATCATTAAAATCCATAATAACTTTTTTATCATTAAAAAAAATTACACCACAGTTATTTTTATCGTCAAAATTGTATTTTAAGTTGTAGTTCATATTGTATATTATATAATATAAACTGTTTAAGTTATTTTTAATTGAAATGATATATTTCAGTTTCTTTAATTTGAATAAGCTAACCCACCCCTGAGTTAATATTTTTTACTAATTTTCATTAGCAAATTGGACTATCCCTTAAGTTATCACTGAAAGTTGCTAGCTTTCTCAAACCCACTCCATTATAGTCTCTGAACCTCCTCCATATGCTTGCATTTACGCACTTAGAAGTTTGGCTGCAGATTGTCCAATCCTTTTCGTTATTACTATGCCCTAGGTCATTACCCTGGGTATTCATAATGCTTTCACATGATGAAGTAGTAGAAAAGGCTATTAGGATGTTCCCGCAATTTAGAAATGTTGCCTTCATTTGATTAAATAGTCAAACAAAGACTAGCTGGTTATATAATACGATTTGATCGTATATTTGCTTTACACTGTTTACCCATATTAGGAAGCAAATATCTAATATGGCAGCCAACTGTTTGGCACAGGTGAATTTAATGCCAGACATAATTCTTAAAACATTATAATTGGTGGCATAAACGCGCACCTTGGCAGTTTTGGTTCCTTCAACAGTAGCATTCGAAAGAACAAGTTGAAGAGTAGCGTTATCAATACGCGAAAAGTTGCATGTTCCAGATGGTTGATGTTCCTCAGGCCTCAACGCAAAACTGTACACATTAATACCAGTATCAGGGTTTCTAGTATGTGCTTGGTAAGGTTGAACCAATGAGAAGTAGGTTCCTTCACGCTCAGAGAAACGATCTTGACCATTCAACTGAAGTTTGGCAGTGACAACAGGGTTAAGACCCCAACAATGCATATCTAAAGAGGTTTCAGTAAGAACAAATGTTCCAGCATCAGAAACTTCAGATCCAACATTGTGTCCAGCAGTTGTTCCAGATGAAAGAGCTGCAATGACTTCAGAAGAAAGACCAGTAGTGTTCAACACATTTTGTGGTCCTCCAAGGTTGGCTTCATTGTAAGGATTAGAGGGTCCGTGCCAATATCCAGTGAATCCAGAAGGAGGAATAAAGTCCATAGCACCTGCATCTTGGAAAAGACCTTGGGCGTTAATGAAAGCACGAGAATCAGCTGCAACAGATGCAGGTCCACCAAAAGCATGAACTGCGTTAGGAAGCGCATCAATAGCATCAGTGTAGTTGAAAGGTTGAGCACCAAGAACTTTGAACAAAAGAGCGTCACAAGTTAAAGATGAGCAATAATCAACATTTTGATCAGGCTGAACAACCCAAATTAATTCCTTAACAGGATGGTTAAAGTTGAGTTTAATTTTATTGGAAGAAGAACCAACAGATTCATCACCAGTGAATTGCAATTGAGTAATTAAATATTCATGAGGATTTTGTGCCATTCTGCGTCTTTCATCAGTATCCAAGAAAACATAGTCAACATACAAAGAAGCTGCAACCAAAGATTGATTGTAAGCAATTGTAGCAGGGACAGGGCGTCCAACACTGTATTGTCCAGATGATCCTGAATAAGGATTGGTATTGCAATTCAAAGTTGTAACTGCCCACAAACATTCATCAATAGGACGAATATCTAAATTAATTTTAACTTCGTGATACTGTACTTCACGATTTACCCCACCTTTCGGTGTATTTATGTGTAACAAGAGGGAATAGACTATATCTTAAGTTATCATTAAAGTTGATTAAACTTTTCAAACCCATTTCCGTTTAGTCGTTGAACCTTTTCCTTATTCTTATCATATCGAACTTAGGAACTTGGCTGCGGATTATCTATTTCAGGCATATTATTGCCATCATATGTGGGATTTTTACCATATCTGAGTTTTATTCTCAGCCACTTTAAACTTTCATTTAAAGTTTGGTACCCTAAAAAATTATTATATTTAAAATTAAAACGGTTCACATTTATAATATTATTAAAGTAGTAATAGAGTATTATTTTGTTTGATTTACTTTGGTTATCGTATTTGGTTAAAGGCTGTAAATTAGTCCAGTGGAAACAAATATATTTTTCATTATCATTGTTAAAGTTAAATAAATTAATAGGTAATATATGATCAATTTGCCAATAAAATCCTAAATTAGTCCAATTCATATTTTCATCAAACCGAAATTCAATCCATTTTTTTAAAAAGTTAACATCACATCCAATTATATCTTGATAAGATGAAGTTTTACCTTGAATATTTTTATGGATTTTGCTTCTTAATATTTCGCTTAATTGAAAATTTAAATTTGTCTTTCTTAATTGTTTAATTTTTTCTTTTTTTATTGGCAAGTATTCTTTATTTTTATTTTTAATGTGTTCTTTAATTTCAGAACGATTTCTATATTCTTTTTTTTGTTGACATATTACGCTATAATTTTTATTGCGGTATTCTTTATGTTGATTTAATAAATATTGTTTATTATTAATATAATATTCTTGTTGTTTAATTTTAATTGTTTCTTTGTTATCATCATTATATTTTTTTCTACAATACTTACAATCATATCTATAACCATCTTTACTTGATTTTAATTTACCAAAATTATTTATTTCTAATTCTAATTTACATTTATAACATATTTTTTTTATTTCCATACTACTATTAGTTATATTATTATGTTTAATTCGTTTAATTTTTTATTATATATTTTTTATTTTAACATCTTTAAGAACTTCCCGCAATTTGAAAATGTCGCTGGTTACTGATTTAACAGCAAGCAACTAGCACCTGAGGAGTATGATTTATAAAATCATTATGGGCCTCAAACATATTTTCCCTAAAATTTCCCATATTAATTTTAGGATGAGTACTTTTCTGCCCTACAGTTTTCAAGGCAATTAAAGGTAAAGCCAATCCAGGATTCATGCAAAACCAAAATTGGAGAGGAACATAAAGAGTAGTTTCAGGAAGAGCATTACGAGGAGCACACACTTGACGAGGAGCTAAAGAACTGCAAGGACTTTCAACATCAGAAAAAGAAGGATCAGTAATAAATGTAAGTTGAGTAGTATTACCAATCATTTGAAAATAACCTCTTTGTTGTTCAGCAGTCATAGTGAGTTGATTCCAAATGTGCATCCAATCACCATATTGTCTGTCAATTCTTTGACCACCAATTTCAACTTCAACTTGAGCAATAAGTTGTTCACCAGGGAAATCTAACCAACGAGCATAAACACCAGTATTTTGTCCAGTAGTATAGTTTCCAAGACCCATAAGTTGATTAATTTCAGGAAGTGTGACTTGAAGATAAGTGCGGTAAGCAAGATCTCCATTTCTACTGATAACACATTGAACTCTTCGTCCAAAATCAGCTTGTCCATTAAATGTTTGTTCAATCGATTCAATTGCGAAGTTAGTATATCTTCTGTAAGTCACTTTCCAAAAAGTAATTTGTGGGTTACCAGTAAGGTATACGTCTTGTGCGCCATAAGCGACTAATTGCATTAATCCACCTCCCATTTTATATTATTGCTAAAGAAAAAAAAATTATATTTTAATTTAATTAAATTTAATTAAAACCTATTTTGTTTTTAACTATATATTATACATATAGTTAAAAATACACAATATATTTACCTACATAATAAGTAATATTATATTTATGTATTATTATTAATTGTACCTGTAATAATTTTACCAATTATTTAATATTTAATTGTATACAATACAACATTTTTAAGAAATTATTTTATTTATATCTAAATTAGTATTCATAAATTGTAATAAATAAGATTCGTTTAATATTTCTTTTTTATTTTCGTGTTTCTTTTTAAATACATATGAATCATTTTGTTTTGTAATACACCAGCCGTCTTCAATTGAATTATATAATAATAACATTTTTTGAAATACAATAGAATCTATTTTTAAATTTTTTATTTCTAAATTTTTTAAAGATTCTAAATTTATTTTTGAATCCTTTGAATCCATTTTATTTTTAATAAAGAAAACTATTATTAATTTTTAACTAGATATTCAATATATTTTAATATATAAAATATTATATTTTTAATATTAAAATTTTAATAATATATTTAAAAATACTAAAATTTTTATATTATTTTTTAGATAAGTGTAATAAATTGATAGTATAATAAATATATATTTTATTGTTATTAATAATTAAAAAAAATATGTAAATTAAATACAAAGAATGCCTATATTTAAACCAAATACTAATAAAAAATTAAAGTATAATAAAAAAAATTTAACTACACTAGACAATAAACATAAAGATTTTTTAAATGAATTTTCAAATGATGAAAATATTAATATTCCAAAATTAAAAGCTGAAAAATTAGAATTACAAAAAAAACTTCAAAAAAATATATCAATCGAACAACAATTAGATGTTAAAGATCGTATTAATGATATAAATATATATTTAAAAGACCTAAAATTAAAAAAAAAGACATATTTTTTAAATAATTCAAAATATATTTTTGATTATTTTGAAAACAAAAAAAATATATCTACATCAGGAACAACACCTAATACATCAAATAAAACAAAAATATTAAATGATTTTTTTAAAATTAATGTAGATAATCAATCTATACCAAATTCTCAACAAATTAATAATAACAATAACAATATTGTACAAAAATATTTAAGTAATATTGATGATTCGTATTTTGATATTAATTCATTTATATATCACGCAGATGTATGCAAAATATGTTACAAAGGAGAATTAATACCATTAGAAGATGAAGGTATATTAATTTGTAATATGTGTGCAAGAAGTATACCATATTTAATAGAAAATGAAAAACCATCTTATAAAGAACCACCTAAAGAAGTATGTTTTTATGCATATAAAAGAATTAATCATTTTAAAGAAATATTATCACAATTTCAAGGAAAAGAGACAACACAAATACCTTCAGATGTAATTGAAAATATTAAATTACAAATTAAAAAAGAGAGAATAGAATTATCGAGTATAACAAATGATAAAACAAAAGACATATTAAAAAAATTAGGATATAACAAATATTATGAACATATACCTTTTATTAAGAATAAATTAGGTATAAAACCACCTGTAATGTCACCTGAGTTAGAAGAAACTCTTTGTAATTTATTTATTGAATTACAATCTCCATATTCTAAATTTTGTCCTGATGACCGTGTTAATTTTTTAAATTATTATTACACTGCATATAAACTATGTGAATTATTGGGCGAAACACAATATTTAGAACACTTTCCAATGTTAAAAGATCGTGAAAAAAGAATTGAGCAAGATGCAATATGGAAAAATATTTGTGAAGAATTAGATTGGGAATTTATAGCTACAATTTAATTATATATTACAATATTATAATAGTATCATTATATCAAAATAATATAAAAATATAATTTTAATAGTGTTAATAGTAATATTATGATACAAAAATTATTTGAAGACAGTATTCGCATGTCTATTTTTACAACAATTAAAACAAATAATCCAGTAATCGATACATTATTGTCAACAATAATATTAACTTGTATATCTTATGTTGTTAAAATTATGATTGATTTTGATTATAATGTATTTTTTATTAATTTACAAAAAATTAAGTTTTTATTTTATAAAAAAAATGTTATTATTTTAGAAGGCAAAACATTTTCTTCATGTAATTCATTTTCATCTCCTACATTATCTTCTGTATTTGGAGATAAATTTAAAGCAATTTGGAAAGAAATAATACATAGTATAAATACAAATAAATCTATATATGAAATAAAAGATATATTTTCAAATGATTATAATGATACTAATAGTATTTATATTGTATCTCAGTCTAAAGAGTTTATTTTTAATGAAAAATTACAAATTTATGCAAAAACTACCATAAGCACAGAAACCACATCCGAATCTTCTAAAATAATAAAAAGTAATACAAAAATGAATACAATAGAAATAACATTATATTCATACAAATCTTCCTTAAATGATATAAAAATGCATATCGACGAGTTAACAAATAAATATATAACAAATATAAAACAACTAAGACAAAGACAAAAATTTATTTATACATTAATAAAAACAGTTCACGACGAGGATTGTAAATACGATTGTTGGAGAGAAAGTATATTAGATAATACTAAAACATTTAACAATATTTTTTTTGAAAATAAATTAAATATATTAAATAAAATTGACTTTTTTATTAATAATAAAGATTGGTATTCTAAAATGGGTATTTCTTACACATTAGGTATTGGGTTACATGGCGAACCAGGTACAGGAAAAACATCATTTATTAAAGCATTAGCAAAATATACAAATCGTCACATTATTGTATTATCTTTAAAACTTATAAAAACTAGACAACAATTATTTAATTTTTTTGTTGAAAATACATATAATTCTCAAAATATGAAACAAAGTATTACTTTTTTTGAAAAAATAATTGTTATAGAAGATATTGATGCACAAGGAGATATTGTATTGGACCGTTCTAAAAATAATGATATTAATTTATTTAAAAATATTACTGAAAAATCTAATGTTGGTGAGGTTATACAAAATATAATAAATCATGATAAACATACTGATAGTAAAATATTATCTACATGTATGTCTCCTCTAACTGATGATAAGATTACATTAGATGATATTTTAAATTTATGGGATGGCATTGAAGAACATACAGGACGAATATTAATTATATCAAGTAACCATTATAATAAGTTAGACCCTGCTTTAATTAGACCAGGAAGAATAGATATTACACTTGAAATGAAAAAAACATCGCACACAATTATAAAAGAAATATATGAACATTTTTATGAAGAACCAATTAATTTAGAGTTATTAACACAAATAAAAGAATATTATTATTCTCCTGCCGAATTGATTAATCTTTATATTTTACATAAAAATGAACCTTCAATGTTTATTACAAAATTAATAAATTCATATAATTTTTTATACAACAACAATTAATTTTTATACTATATGTTATAATTAAATAAAAATATTATATATTTGTATTAACATGTCAAAAATATATAATAATAATTTTAGTGATATATTATTTGGTTTATTTGATACTATTTTTAATTATTTTAATAATTGTAAATATAATGAATGTGATTTATCATCATATTTATTAAATACTTATTTAGATACAATTAATAACATTAATAGTATTATTAATATACAACATTTAAACGAATTATGTAATGAATTTACTTATTGTACAGATAATAATAATAATAATAATAATATAATATTAAAACAAGTAAATTATGGTATTAATAATAAATATATTGATGTTACCTCAATAATTTATAGTAATTTTGTAAACAATAATAAACTAATTATCCCTAAAAATACAAATTTAAATGAATTATTTAGTGATCCTGTACCAGGAGTTAAAAAACAATTAATTATTAAATTATTAAAAAATAATAAAAATGTTAAAACATATGGACAAGAAGAGAATAATTTATTAACACACGATATAAGTATAAATATTTATAATAATAATAATTATAATACACAACATTATTTAAAATATAAAAATATACTAACATATTTTAAATTTAATGACAATATTATAGATCAATCAAATCATTTTATAATTGATAATAATATTAATGTACAAAATGAAGTTAATATACTTCATTTAAGTATAGATACAATTATCATTAAACATTGGTCTCTTTTAAATGATATAAATGAAATAGATTTTAAGAAACAACTAGAAGAAAAATATATAAATTTAATAAAAATATATTTTAAAAAAGATATACAAATTATTGTTTTAACAAATGATATTAATAATATGGTTATAGAATATTTAAAAAATGAAAATTATAAATACTTTATTAAAACATGTATACAGGATAATTTATCGTATAATGATATAATTTATAATTCTGCAATAAATATGCAAATAGGATTATTATGTAATAATGTGTTTATAGGAAATAGTTCGTCTACATTTTCTAAAATACTTAATTATAAAATTGACAGTAAAATATCATTTTTAATTGATTACAATAATATAAATGATAATATAAAAAATAATAAATTAGAAATAATTAAATTAGATAAAAATAATAATGAAATATATAATTTTAATATTTTTAATAAACAATTGTTTAATTTAAAATATAATGTTGCAGTTATTTTTCATATAGGTAATATAGATATATTTGAAGAAATACATAACGACCATATTAACTTTTTTAATCGTTCAGATATTATTTATTTCATTACTACTCATAAACAAAATAATATTTCTTTAATTAAAAATAAATTACCAAATTCAATTATTTCAATAATACCAAATAAAGGAATGGATATAGGTGGTAAGTTAATTTCTATTAAAAATATATTAAATTATAAATATTATAAATATATTGATACCTTTTATTTTATTCACACAAAAACTAATAAAGATTGGAGAGAGAAAATGTTATGTCCTTTATTAAATAATACAATATCATTTAAACAAAATATTTTATTTAACGATGTACTAGACAAACCAACCATTATAGGAAGTTATGATTTAACTTATAATAATAAAGTAATTAATATGCAATATATAATTGATATATTTCAACGAAATTTTGTATCTAATGGGTTTTTAATTGAAGATTTAATTAAATATTTTGATAATTATATTTTTGATATAAATAAAGAATTTGATAAAGATACATTCATATTTAATTCTAAATTTTACAAAAATTATGAAATAGATTTAAACAATTACAATGATACAGAATTGATAAATCATTATAAAAATTTTGGTAAAAATGAATTTCATAGAATACCGAATCCATGTTATATAAAACAACTTGGGGTACCATCGTCTTTTATTGCTGGTACATGTTTTGTATCTAATCGTGAGTTTATTGATATTTTTAAAAATATAAATTTAAATTATGAATTTGAAATATTAGAAGAAGGATATAGTATAAATAATATTCCTAAAAAAACTCATGCATGGGAATATATGTTTGGATTGTTATGTTACTTATATAAAAGTAATGTATATTCAATTACGGATAATGGTATAATTATAAATCGTTTATTAAATGAAATACATCTAGATAAATTACACAGAACTTTTAATATACAATCGGTTATAAATATAGATCCAAATATTTCTACAATTGCATTTTTTTTATTAATTCCAAATGAAAATATGACACAATCAGGAGGATATAGAACTTTAATAAATTATATAAGTGTTTTAGAAAAAAATAATATATTTGTTGATTTATATTTTGGTGATTCTACGAATGATATGAATATTACACCATTCGGATTATCTGTTGTAAATCAAAATATTAATGAATTAGTTTCATATATAAATAATTTTAAATTATTAGATATTTCAAAACATAATTTTTTTTTAGGATTAAATGCACAAAAAAAATATAATGTAATTGTTGCAAATGCATGGCAAATTTCTGAAGCAGTATGGTTAAATCGTGAAAAAGCAAATAATCTTGCATATATTATACAAGATGAAGAAGAACTATTTTATCCCGATGATACGAATTTACAACAAATGGTAAAAAATACATATAAATCAGAATTTAAATATTATTGTTTAAGTAATTATCTTTATAATGTATTTAAAGATAAAAAATTTAAATGCAGTCCATCTGTATTAGGGGTAAATTTAAATATATATAAAAATATGAATTATAAAAGAAATAAATCAGTAATAATTGCATATTATACTTATAAAGTTGGGCGTTTACCTAATTTGGTTGAAGAGCTAATAGAGAAAATAAGTAAAAAATATATTTGTTATGTATTTCCTTGCAATTATACCAAAACAAAACATGCAAATATTATAAATGTAGGTACAAAAACAATTTATGAACTAAATGAAATGTATAATTTTGCAAAAATTGGAATAATTATGAGTAACACAAATCCATCAAGATTAGGATATGAAATGTTAGCATCTGGATTAAAAGTTATTGAATATGATTCAAAATTTACAAAGTATGATATGCCTAATGAATATTTTAATAAAATTAAAAATAGTAATAATATTATAAAAACAGTGGATAGTTTAATGAATAATTCATACACATATCCAAATGAATATGTAAATAAAATATCATGTGAAATAGAGCATGATCACTGCTTACACTTTTTTAAATCTTTTTAACTTTAATAATTTAATTATAATTAAAAAAAATGAAATTAAAATAATAAATTATAAGTAAATATTATATATTATTATTTACATCTAAGTTTTGAAACATGAATACGCTTAAAGAAATTAAAGACCATTTTTATTTATCACTTATAAACTCTTATTATAGCAATATTACCATTTCGACATTTGAAGAAATAGATATAATAATTAATTTATTTTGCAGATGTAATAGTCAATACTATCAAAAAGGCGAGTGTACAAAATTTAATGAAGTAAAATATGACGAAGAAAATAAATTTTGCAACTATTCTGTATGGGAAATAATGTATAATCCTACTCTTAACAATTTTTATCAAGAAATGTATCAAAATATCCAAAATCTTGATCAACCACCGGCTACTCTAATAACAAATCATGTTGAAGATTTTGAAATACAGAAAAATTCAGGTGACTGTAGATTTAATATTTTGTTATATACATTTCAACTAGATGGAGAAACTATAAATGTATTAGAATTTCATTTTACCAGTAGAAATAGATCAAAACTTCGTTTTATTGCACAAAAACAAATTAAACAAATGTGTATTGATTTACATGATGATTATAAAAAGTTCTGTTCACAATATGTTAATAGTTATTTATCGAGAGAACCTCTATTATTAATTATTAATGAAAAACTATACGACAATAAAATAGCAAAGGGGTTAAATAATCATTATTGGATGAGATCAATGTTTGAATATATATGGACAGATGAAAATTGTGAATTAAATCCAAATTTAGATACGAGTATATATAGTATTACTTATGATGGAGATATGTTATAGTGTAGTGATTTAGTATATTATATTTTGTAAATATATTATGTTTATTTTATATTATTATTTTTAAAAATATAAAAAAATAAGGGTTTCCGTTAAGTGTTGTAAAAATCGATTCCTCATAAGAGGATAGAGTAATCCCACAGTTTTTTATTTTTTATAGACCACCTGGAAATCCAACTAAATTAAATCCGATTCCTGCGCCAGCACCAGTACGTGCACTAGATCCCATTGATGGAATATATGTGTCAAGAATACTAAATGTAGCAGCAGCAGTTAATGCAATAAAAATAATTTCTTCCATATTTAAAGAACGCTTAGGTATAGCATATGCAGCAATTGCAACCATTAAACCTTCAACAAGATATTTAATGGCTCTTTTAATAAGTTCACTAACATTAATTAAATTATTCATTATATTAATTAATAAGAAAAAAAATATATATATGTGAGAAAAAAACTTAAAATAAATTAGTTTAAATAAATAATAATGACTCATACTGAAAAAAAAATAAATAAGGGCAAGAAAAATCCTAAATATGTTGATTTATTGGAAGAAGACAAATCTATTTCTGGACAAAAATATGTATGTGTATCTTTTGTTTCTCCTGAAAAAATTTTAAAACAAAAAGAATTATATTTTTTTGAACAATTTCTAAAGAGATGGGATTTTGATAAATCTATGGAAAAGTTTGTTCAATTTCTTAATTTTGTATCATATAAGTATAATTTATCATTTGATGATCTATCTAATGATTTTAAAGATTTTGTTAAAGATGAAACTGAAAATTTATCTAAATCAACTGTAGAAGACTCTTATAAAAATTTTATTGATAAACATGAAGAAGAATTAGAAAAATCATTTATCAGTTCAAATAATTTTCAAACTTGTACTCGTGGATTAAAAATAAGAGGCGCATATCCTACATTAGAAGAGGCTGAAATAAGATGTAAAATGCTTAGAGAATTAGATCCATATCATGATGTTTATGTTGGACCTGTTGGTGTGTGGATGCCATGGGATCCTGAAGCTTATAAAACAGGACGGGTTGAATATATGGAAGAAGAATTGAATCAATTAATGCATGAGAAACAAAAAAATGAATCAAATGCTAAAAATACATTTGAACAAAGAGTTAAAGAAACTAAACAAAAAGCAATTAAAGAAAATATTAAGGCTGCAGAAAAATCTGGAAATACATTAACTCAAACAATCGATAAAAATGGTAATTTAGTTGGTGTTAATAATTTAAATACACAAGAAAATGCATTAAATGAAAAAGAAAGTATTTCATCTGCAGATATTTGTAAAGAATTATTTGATGGAGAAAATGTTGTAATAGGTAAAACTGATTATGGACAAAGTCAACTGGTTAGTGGACCTTTTGCTACTAAAAAAGAGGAATAATATTACACATCTGCATATTTGGTTAGTCTATTTTTAGAAAAAGTTTATAAGGTTGCTTTGCAAAATTGTAAAGCGAATCAATAATAAATGCTATTTATAATTTTTATAAAACTTATTATAGTATTAGTCTTTACACTTTTTATTCACCCTTTCTAATATATAATGGGTGTAAATGAGAAAAGTTGTAAAAATAATGAATTTAATAATTAAATAAATATAAATTTTATATAATTATTTTCTTAAGATATTTATATTTTTACACAATAATAATAATCATTATTATAAACAATATTGTTTTTAACGCTTCTACTCATTTTTGCATTTGATATACCTTCTGATTCTGCTGCTTTTGATATTGTATCCCATGTTCCTAATAATTGTTGTGTATTTATTTCTCTCTTCTCAACTGTTTTAGAAGTAGTTGACGGTTTCTTATATTCTTTTACATTATTTTTTAAATTTATGCCATAATATCCTTGTCCACTTCCTGTAGAAGTCCATACAGTAGAATATAGTACGTGTTCACAATGTTTTAAATAATTTAAAATTTCATCAATTTCTAGATTTGTAATAGGTTTTGATACATTTTGTTTCCATTCAATATATTCAGATGCTAATGTAGATTTTAATATTGTATCTCCTGGTATAAAAACACATTTTTCAAATATAAATGTTTCGACATCTGAAGATATAATTGATTTTTTATAATTAAATTCTTTAAGTGTAACACCTTTATAACCATTAACAACTTGATTTTTATCTTGAACTTTAAGTCTACAATATTTAAATCTTGTATCTAAATAATTTTTAAGAGCGATTGTCACCTCTTTTTTTGTATTTTTACTCCATAATCTATATTGCCCTATAATGTCTTTAGAATTAATTTCAACATCGTGTCTTATTATACAAAATGTATCAATAAATTCGTTAAATTTTTCATTTAATTTATTATCATTAAATATTATAGGCGTTGATAATGGTTCATCTTCATTAAAATCAGTTTGGGTTGAGATTGTGTTTGTTGAAACTTTATTATTTTGTTGATTATTTAGTATAATTGTTTCTGAATCAAATATTTGTTTTAATTTTAAATTTCTTTCTGATTCATTAGTAATTTTCATAGTATTAATCATATTAATTACATTATTTACTACAATAATAGCTTCTTCAATATTAACATTAAAAATTTCATCTTTAACATTATATTTTTCTAATAAAAAGTGAATATAATTTTCTACAGTTCTAATATTTGAACTATGAATAATTGATTTAAATTCAATTTTACCAAATTTACAAATTTGTTTATATGGTTTAATTCTTTTATATACATTCATTGTATATCCAATTTTTAAGTCAGGAGGTTGCTTTCTTGTGTCAATATTATAAATATAAATAGTAGGAGTGTCATCATGTTGTTTTAACAGTTCTAAATCTTCTATTAACTTTTTATTTTCTTTTAATTCTTCATTTTTTTCTTTTAATTGTTCATCTTTTTCTTTTAATTGTTGTTCCAAATGATATGATCCTTGAATACGTATTTCTTTAATAATTTCACATACCCATTTTTTAAAAATTTTAGCTATGGGTTTTCTTGAAATAAATAAAAGCTGATATAACCCTATTTCAGTTAAATAAGTTACTGATTGATCTCTACCGATGGTGTCAGTAGTACTGACAGCAACTTTTTCAGTATCATCAAAGTTAACTATACTTTGTCTTACATTAGATATTTCTAAAATTTCTCCTATATCACTTGCCTTAAATAATGGGTTATCATATGTTCCTTTAATATTAATATTAATGTGCATATTGTTTTCATTAAATGCTTTTACAATTTCCATGGTGTATATACTAAATATACATCATGTTTTTAAATTATTTATATAAATATTATATATTCACCACTTATTTGCCTTTTTTACGCTTATTTTTTGACCAGAACCGCGTTTTTTAACTGAATTTGGGTCATATTTTTCATCTTCATCATCAGAATTTATTCCTTTTGACAATTCCCAAAATTCTTTTGAACCTAATTTAAACTCATTATGTGAGTCTGCCTTGTACCAAAACACTTGATCTTGTAATTTATTTGATTTTGAGTTATTATTTATCACTAAGCACTCATAATTTTCAGTACATTGATCCATTACTTGACAAAAGCTCTCAAATGTTGGGAACATACCAGCATAATTTTCATATATTCTTTTTCTATTTGCAATGTAATTTTCTCTCAAAATAAAAACAAAATCTATATTGGTTCTCAGTGTCGGAGGAATGCCAAGTGGATATTGCATTGTGATGACTAACATTACCTTCCAGTGTCTCCCGTTCATAAATAGGAGACGCATCATCTTGTCACGAGTCCATGTACTGTCATATAAACAATCATCTAAAATAACAAATGCACGTGGGTCAATAGTACTTCGCTTATATGTTTCTACTTCTTTTTTAATTTGTTTTAAAACTGTTCGTTGTCTTTTAAGAATATTTTCTATAATTGCAGTATTATATTCATTATGAACAAATAATTTTGGTACCATTTTACCGTAAAACCCATTACCTTCTTCAGTGCCTGCTACGACGGTGCCAATTGGTATTTCTTGTTGATAATAAAGGAGATCTCTAACTAAAAAAGATTTACCTGTGTCTCGTTTTCCAATTAATACAATTACAGGACCTTTATTTTCATTTGCTTTAAAACTAATTGTTTTCATATCAAATTTTTTTAATTCTAGTGTCATTATTATGTATTTTATATTTTTATATATATAAATTTACGCAATAAATATTTAGACAATATTATAAGTTAAAAATAAATATAATTTATATTTTAATTAGCTATTAATGATTAATATAAATTATCAAAAACGATCTAATAATGAACTTTTTAAAAATTTTGAAAATAAAGACAATTTTAATTTATCAAAAATTCAAAATTATATACCAATTTATAAAAAATTTTTTTCACTAAACAAAACTAATTATAATAATATTAATCTTAATAACGAATGGTTTATTTTAAAAATAAATAATATTGATAAAATAAAAAACAATAATAATAAAATACAAAATAAAAATTGTTATAATTGTAATATAAAAAATATAAATACTCAGAATATTCTTTCAAAAAATATATTTTTTAAAATAGCGCCTTTATTAGATCCATATAAATATCTTGTTGGTAAGTATAATATTAATGACAATAATTTATTTAAATTACCTACAATTGAAGATAATGACAGTTTAAAAATAAATGATACTAATAATTCAGCATATGTAGATGGATTTTTTTCATATTTAAGTAGTAGTTTAATAAATAAATATAATTTTCATCATGGTGTTGAATATTATGGGTCTTTTTTGGCAATACAAAATAATTTTACTATTAATGTATTTGATGATTTAGAGTATTTAAATCAATCTAATTTTTTTAATATAAATAAAGATGTGTTATTTAAAATCGACAATTATGATCATTTATTTATAAAAGAAACAAACAACCTAGCACCTATAAAAATAGATTATACTTCTACATCAAAATCTAATTTATCTATAAAATCTATCGATGATATAGAATCTTTATTTGAAGATATTTTTGAAAAAGATAATAATTCAAATACAGGCGCAACTACATTTACTAATGAACTTATTGATATTACAAATAGTAACGATATTATAAATTGTATTAAAGACAATAATGTTTCATTAAAAAGTAATTCTTCGTGTTCTTCAAGATCCTCATATACAAATTCTGATGATAGTGATGAAGAATTAAATAACGATGATAATAATAATAAAAGTGATGAAAATAGTAATGAAAGCGATGCGGAAGAATCAAATAATGATGAAAGTGATGGAAGTTATGAAAGTTATGAAAGTGATGAAGAAGAAATATATGTTACAATTCCTCAGTTTCCTATAGAAATTATTTGTATGGAAAAATGTGATAACACATTTGATGATCTTATTATATCAAATAATTTAAAAGATGAAGAATGGTATTCTGCTTTTATGCAAATAATTATGATATTAATTACATATCAAAAAGCATTTTCATTTACACATAATGATCTTCATACGAATAATGTAATGTATAATGATACAAATAAAAAATATATTTATTATTGTTATAATAAAAAATACTATAAAGTACCAACTTTTGGAAGAATATTTAAAATAATAGATTTTGGAAGAAGTATTTATAAATTTAATAAAAAGTTATTTTGTAGCGATAGTTTTAAAAATGGCGAAGATGCTGCTACACAATATAATACAGAACCATATTTTAATGAAAAAAAACCAAGATTAGAACCTAATTATAGTTTTGATATTTGTCGTTTAGCTTGCTCTATATTTGATTATGTAATAGATGATATGAGTCAAGTTAAAAATTGTAATCCATTACAGAAATTAATTGTAGAATGGTGTTTAGATGATAAAGGTGTAAATATACTTTATAAAAATAATAATACTGATAGGTATCCCGATTTTAAATTATATAAAATGATTGCAAGGTGTGTTCATAATCATACACCACAAGCACAACTAGAAAGATCTCAATTTAAACAATATCTTTATACAAAAGAACATATTCCAGGTGATATTATTAATATAGATAATATACCTATTTTTTAATTTTATTTTATCAAAAAAATAAAATAATAATATATTATAATTAATGCATGATTATGGATTTATTATAATACGCCATGTAAATTCTGAACTTACAAATAAATATTGGAATAATTCTATAAAATGTTTAAGAAGATTATATCCTTATAAAAAAATTGTTATAATAGATGATAATAGTAATTATGATTTTGTTAAAGCTGAATTTAATTATAAAAATGTAGAAATAATTCAATCAGAATTTAAAGGACGCGGAGAATTATTGCCATATTACTATTATTTAAAAAATAAGTTTTTTAATAATGCAATTATTATTCATGATAGCGTATTTTTTCATAAAAGAGTTCCTTTTGAAAAACTTAATGGAATTAATGCAATTCCTTTATGGCATTTTAATGCAGATACTGAAAATGTTGATAATACACATAGAATAGTTAATAATTTAAAAAACTCGCATGAAATTCATAAAAAAATATCTTTAAATAATGAAATTGTTTTAATGCCAAATTCTAAATGGTATGGATGTTTTGGTGTTCAATCTTATATACATCATTCCTTTTTGGTTTATTTAAATAACAAATATAATATTAGTAATTTAGTACATGCCGTTTCATGTAGAAAAGATAGATGTGGTTTAGAAAGAATATTAGGCTGTTTATTTTTTACAGAATGTCATAAATTGCAAAAAGGAAAATCATTATTTGGAAATATTTTTAATTATCAAACATGGGGATATACATATAATCAATATGAAGAAGATATTAATAAAAGAAAAATACCAAAAGGTATAATAAAAGTATGGACGGGAAGATAATATTTTTTATTTTTATATTATATATGAAAACAAAAAAGTGTTTTTCAAAATGTAGAAAAATACCAGAAGATAGTTGTAAAGAAAAATCAAGAATATGTCAATTTACAAAAGGTAGCAGAAAATATTGTAGAATATCAAAACTATATACATTAGATAATAAATGTAATATGATTAAAAAAAAAATTAAGATTAAACCAAAAGAAGCATCCCAAAAAATAGGCAATTTTATATTAAATATAACTAAAAAACATAGGCAAAAACAACAACAGGAAAAAATACAACAAGATAAACAAAAACAATCATTAGCTTCAAAAAAAATAGGTAACTTTATAGTGAACATAACTAAAAAACATAGGCAAAAACAACAACAGGAAAAAATACAACAAGATAAACAAAAACAATCATTAGCTTCAAAAAAAATAGGTAAATTTATGTTAAATACTGAAAATAAAAGAAAGGCTTTTTTTTTAAAATCGATTTGTTCTGATTCAGGAGTATGTTTAGCATTTGGTACTGAAATAAATAAAATAAATCAGTTTTTTAATGGATTTACAGGGTTCGAATATGCTGTATCCCCTATTAAAAAAATTGGTGCTGTATCTTCCAACGGGTTTGTAAAAGAAATTAAATATAGTAGAGAAGGATATGATGCATATGCTGTATTAAAATCATCCACAAATGAAAAATCAGATAATTTATTATATGAATATGAAGTTGGCAAATTTATAAATAAACAAAATAAAATATTTCCATGTTTTTTAGAAACTTATGGTTCATACTTTTATTTAGATAATGCTTCTTGGAAACATTGTAAAGATGTAAATACTATTACACCTGAAGTATTAAAAAATAGTTTTCATCCCGTAAATAAAACAATAAATTATTCCCATGGATGTGTATATTCTAAATATATATCAATTTTAATACAGCATATTAAAAATGCAGATTCAGTAGAGGATTTTTTAACAAATGCAAAGAGAGAAACGGATGTAATGAAACAATATTATCTGCTTAATTTTGAATTATTACATATATTATATCAAATATATATGCCTTTATCAACATTATCAACTGAATTTACACATTATGATTTACATATGGATAATGTATTATTATATGAACCAATAAAAAATTCTTATATAACTTATAATTATCATTTAAAATCAGGACTAACAGTTAAATTTAATTCAAAATATATTGCAAAAATAATAGATTACGGACGTAGTTATTATTATGAAGATACAAATAATAATTCAAAAAAAACATATGATACTATATGTAAAATTAAAAATTGTGATCCTAATTGTGGTGAAGATGTGGGTTTGACAATATTAGGTCTTGAAATACCCCCAGGAAGTTTTCAGTATATAAGTTCTCAAGTAAAAAATCAAAGTGCAGATTTAAGGTTAATTAAATTAGTGCAAGACGAAATATTAAATCATTCAAATGTCCAGCCTGATATTAATACTTTATTAAATATAATAAAATTTACTGGTACTCATGGAACCAAACAAGTAACAAAATCGGGATTACCTCATAAAATTAATAATGTAAAAGATGTATGTGCAAAAATAGAAGAATTAATAACTAAACCTGAACATATTTTAAGAGATAATTCACGATTTATGCATTTAACAAAAATAGGTGATTTTCATATATATGAAGATAAAAGACCTATGAGATTCGTAAAAACTTAAAACAAATTAAAATTCAGGATTACCTGTAAATACAGGTATTTTTTCGCTTGAATTTTTAATTATTGGATGTATTTGTTCTAAAATAAAATAACCTGAAACTACGCTAAAATATACTAAAAGTGTATCTCTAATTAATAATTTCAATGGTTTAGTTTCTTTATCAATAAATCTCATTTCAATAAACTTTGATATTAAAAATATTACTGATATCATTCCAGATATTATAAAAATATTATCCATATAAAATAATAAATTGATATTCTTATTTATTATTTTACGCAATTATTCTAAAGTTTCAAAATCATCTTCAGTTAATAAATCAGGAAAATTGTATTCTTTATCATTATCTATTACATGAATATCTAAATTATCTAATTTAATTTCTTCATTAAAAATATTTAATTTTGTATTATCATCATCATCATCATTTTCTATTTTTCGTTGCTGTGATCTATATTCATTAATTTCGTCTAATCTTTCTATTGTTTTTGGTGCTGAAATTGTTGAAATATTATTATTATTATCTTTTATATAATCAATATCATCAAAGCTTAATTTTGAACTCGTATTAGGATATATAGGTTCAGATGGTTTATTAATATTAGGAGATTGGACTGAAGATTGGACTGGTGATTGTATTGGTATTTGATTATTTAATATTGGTTCTTCTATAATTTGTTCTTTTATTTCTTCAACAACATCCTCTTCAACGGTTTCATCCATATAAGCCTTTAATATTGCCTCTACAGGAATATTTTCTCTCAATGTATTTAATATACATTCTTGAATAATTATTTCAAGTTCTCTATTATGTTTTTGAATTTGCAATGGTGATATATTTGCATGTATTTCAAATAAATATACATTTTTATATATTTTTCTAGCAACATTAATGTATACTTTATGAATAAAGTCTTCTAGCTTTGGAATATTTATATCTATTTTTTTTTGTTTTTGTCCAACTCTCATAGCAGTTAATATTTTTAATTGAATAATATGTACACATGTAACTAAATCTTCCAAATAAGAACAACCCGACTTTTCACATATTCGTTTTTTTTCATTTTCAATAATAGTAGGATTCCATTTTGGAACACGAGAAATAAAATTTTGAAATGTCATTAGATATTTATCCATTTCATTATTCTCACGGCATAATTTAATAGCTTCATCAAATATAGACTTATAACCATCTATAATTAAAGGTGTTAAAATAGTAATTAATCTTGCACCCCATTCATTTTTGGATTCGTACAAAGTTGATATTGAAAAATCATCCATTTACATAAAACTAATATTTTCTAAAGATAACTCTGAACTTAAAAAAATAAAATTTAAAATAAATAAAATTAATAGTTTTTCATTTCTAAACTCTTTTTTTATTTTATTAAAAGCAAGTAATAATTCATATCGTCTTTGAACAGAAATTTCATTTTCAAGAAATTTATTATTTTCTAATAAAGATAATATATCTAACCCACTATAACCTTTTTCATATAATTTTACACAAAATAACATTAAATCTTCAATATTTTTATAATTTTTTATAAATTTTAATATTTCTTTTTTTATAAATTCTAATCTTTTATTTTGTATATCTTTCATATTAAATATCTTATTCAAATTATACTTATATAAATTAGTCACTTTACCGTCAATAATTGGTTCTGGTATATATATTTCACAAAATCTAGATAATATAGGTTTCATTAAATTATATTTATCTTCGGCAATTATAAAAAATCGTGTATTATGACTAAATAACTCAATACATCTTCGTAATGCAGATTGTGCATCCGTTGTTAATTTATCAGCATTCATAAGAACAATACTTTTAAAAATATTTCCTCCATTTGAATTTATATGTGTTTTTGAAAAAAATTTAAGTTCTTCTCTAATAAATTTAATTCCTTTTCCATGCGAACAATTAACATACATAACTAATGATTTAATTTGAGTACGATCATTGTCATATATTTTATTTATAAATTCATTTACTATGGTTCTTTTACCACTTCCTGATGGTCCATGAAAAATAATATTTGGTATTTTATTTATGAATTTAAAGTAATTTAATTTTTCTTTAATAGAATTATGGATATCTAATGACATTACTATATTTTAAAAAGTATTTTTATATTTTAAAATAACCTAATTATATTTTATTTACATAAAAATAAAAAATAATTATAATAATCAGAATAGTCCAAAAATACCAAAAAGTAAAAATAACAAAAAGTAAAAATAACAAAATATATTTATAATTATATAAATTATGATTTTAATTCAATATAATCTACTATAAATTTATAAAATAAATCATATGATAAATTAGGTAATATATTTTTTTTATTAATAGTAACAGAACAACCGCCTGTATCTAAAAGCGATACATCGAATGAATTTATTTTTCTATCAAATGCTCTATACATTATATATTTAGTTTCATCTATTTTATTTGGATTAACATGTAAATGTAATGAAAATTTAGAAAAAGGTATGCCAAAATAATTACATGTATCAACAATATATTCAAAGTCATCTACATGTAATGTACCACATGTATCTGATAAACAAATATTATTAATATTTAATTTATTTAATTTTAGTATTTCATTAACAATAATATCATTATCAAGTTTTCCTTCAATTGGACATTCATTAATACAAGAAATATATAATTTAATATTTGTGTTTATTTTATTATTTTCTAAAACTTCAATCATAGATATTAATTCTTTATAACTATCATTTAATGACAGTTTTGTATTTTTTAATTGAAAGCTATTTGATGCCGATGTTATAAAAGAAAAATTTATTAAATTAGGAATATTTAATACTTCTAATAATTTTTTTTTATTTGGAATTAATATATAATTTTTTATATTATAATCATTAACTTCATTAAATAAATCAATTGTATCTGAAAAAACAGGTAATACATTACTAGATACAATTGATCCTATTTCTATATTTGCAGGATAATAAGTAGAATAAATTTTATTATACATTTCTTTTTTTTTATCTAAAGAATAACACTTTTGATGACATTTACTTAATGATTGTAATCCATCTCGCAAAGTTACATCAAATGGTTGAGGCATTCCTAGATCTTTATATATTTTCTCTCTAGTTTTATTTGTAAATACCCATTTAAGAAACGATTTAAAGTTTGTTGGATATATTTTATTCATTATTATAAATTATATCTATTATACTTACATATATTTAAGTATTTTTATTTATATTTTTACAAAATTATACTGCTGATGATAAAGAATGAGTATATGGATTATTTTTAAAAGCCGTTAATAAATCAGGCTGTATTCTGTCACAACCTGCACTTTCATTATAATATTGTGGTGCGCTAACAGCGCCATAAGTATTTACAGAAGGTGGTAAAGAACTGATTCTTGAATTTGGTGGATTTACTCTTCCATCATTAGTATTTGTATCAGATTTATTCATAGAAATATTCATTTGTTGATTAAATATTTGTGTTCCACCTTGATTTGATCTATTTCCAATTGTAGATGATTTTATGTCATTATTATGTTGTCTATAATTTGCATCATATATCATATTACCTTGTTGTGTATTTGCACCTCCTGCAGATCCAATATAATTTATACTTGTAGTATCTCTCTGAGTTAATTCTGTAGGAGTGTAATTATTAACATATATTCCTTCTTTTTGATTATTAACATTAAAATTTGGTGAATATAAAGTAGTTTCTTTTATTGTTGTTGGTGTTGAATCATAAGGATTTATGACATAACTATTTGGCACGCCTGTTCCTGCTTCTCCATATACGCGCAAATTGCATACTGTTTCTTCTTTTCTTGATGGTCGTAATATATCCATTATAGGTGCAATAACTGCACCAATTGCACCACTGTAACCACTTCTTAAAGTATCAGGTTGTTTTATAGTAGTTCTATGATTTTCATAATTTGTATGACTACGAATAAAATTATCACCTCCTGAACTTGGACCTTTACCAACAGCTGTTGAATGATTTACATCATTAGCAGGTAAATTATTTCGTTTACTTTTTTCAAAATTTTTAGGTGTATATATTGATTTTCTAATAACAGAACCAGCTGGACCAGTATAATCATTTACAACATCATTTCTTTTAATTACTCCCATTTCTTGAATTGGTCTTAATGTTTCTGCTTTTTCTGCACCTGTTGTAGTTAACCATCTATCTTGTGTATTAATAAAAAATGTATCTGGGCGTTGCTTTTCAACACGACCTTGTATTCCAAGATTTTTAATATGTGAATCTGCAGGTCCTTCATGATTAATTAACTCATATTCTAATTTTGGATTAGTTACTACTCTTAATTGATCGACTGTATAAGGTAACCATTTATCACGGGCTTCCATACCCGAATTATAACCACCTGTACCAGTTGTTGAATAACCTTGATTTAATCCAGGACCTACATTTATAGTATCAAATGGTTTAACATTATTTGCTCTCATTGCGGGGTTTTCTCTTGATAAATAAAAATCTGTATTATTTGGTGTACCATATGTCCAGCTCATATTTTCTTGAGGTTTAAATAATGGAGCTTGTTCTATTTTTTTAATTACTTGTGACCCTGATCCAACCATATTATCTAAAATAGTTTCACCTATATTTGTATTATATTCATATCCTTTTATTTTACTTCCAATAAATGGGACCATGTTAGCATGTTTAAATTGTTCAGAATCTAAATAATTACCAGTTAATGAATATATTTGTTGTGGATTTTGTCCAACCTTGACATTATTTTCTACTTTTTGTTGATATAAGTTTTGATCAAAATATTTATCAGTTGCAACATTTGGATTTGGATATTCTTGAACTGTATCTACTAATTGATTAATATTTGGTACAGGATAATTTTGTGGAGGAATATTAGTATTTGGTAATTCATTAATTTTTCTTCCCATATTTGTATAATTTTCTTTATTGTTATTATTATCACATTTTTTAGAAGATTGATTTGATACTATATACATTCCGCCTAATGCTATTAATGGTATAGCTAATTCCATATTTATATATAAAGTATTATATTTTTAATTTATTAAATATAATATTTATTTAATATTTGCACAAGAATTAGTATTAACACATAAATTTGGACCACCTACATATGATCCTCTTATTAAATTAAAACTTGAAGGTAAATTATTGTTTAATTCATTCATAACACAATCTCTCTTTGGAGTATAATAATCTTTTTCTAATATTCTTGTACTAAGATTATTTTGAAAAGGATAACATACATTTTCTTGAGGATTTAAAAGTGGGTAATCAAAATTATTTTGTTCTGCATCACGAACCATCCACGCAGGTGCAATAGCCCTAGATTGTTCAGTATATAAATTTTTACAAGAAGGATACTTAATAGCCTCACTATTAACTACAGTATTTTTTCCTAAACAATCTCTATTAAGATTTTTATTTACACCTAAAAGGTCACTTTCAATATTAATTGCATTTGTTCTTAAATTAGCTCCCCATTTTTGAATAATAATTTGTGGATCTTCTATATAACAAGGATCTGCACCATTACCAGGTACATTCATAATCCATCTTCCTGGATCAGTTGACTGCTGTAATTCTTTTTTTGTTCTGCAAGAGTCATATTTAAATCTTGTAAATGCCATATTATTTATTATTATACAATATAATAATAAATACTAATTTATTATAATAAATAATTTTATATAATAAATAATTTTATATAATAAATAATCTTTATGTTGATGGTAAAACAGCTAAGCATAGTTTTATTTCTCCAAGACTTGCCACATTATATTTAACTACAAGAGGTAAATCATTTTCAAGATAAACTTCAATTTGTGAACATAAATTTGTACATTTAATAAAATATCCAAGATTTTTTAAAGAGAATTCACCTTGAATAATTTTAGATGAATCTTGTTTTAAAATAAATCCCATACTTCCGTCTGATTCGGCACGATGTATTTCAGCTGAAGCAAATTGTCCTGAACATTTAAATATAAGTTCATTTCCAACAGATTTAATTTCTAGTTTATCAGATATGCATGATAAATCACGAATTATTTTTTGAAAATCTGCAGATGGTAAATTAATTATAGATGAAAATTTTACATCAGGATATTGAAGTTCTTCAGGTTCAGGTTCAATTAATCGTAATTTTTGTGTTTTACATTGTTTAATATCTCCATTTTCAAATTTTAAAGCTAAATTAGAAACAATCCCATCCGCATAATCAGAATTTTCAATGTAAATTGTTAAAGTATCATCATTATCTATAGAATTAATTAATTTAAATAAATGAAACATATTTACACCAATTATTATTTTTTCTTTTTTGCATTCATAGAATTCAAAATTTTTTGAAGCCAAAAATAAATGGACTAATATAGTATGTGATTTATCCATATTTATTATTTTAATACCATCAGTGTCAAATGTAATATTTGTTTCCAAAAGTATATCCTTTAATGCAGTCATTAATGTTCTAAACGGTGCAATTTGTACTGTTTTTATTGTTAAAACATTACTATCAGTTGTTATATTTGTATCATTTACTAAATTAGACATTATAATACTTTTTATTTAAATCTTTAAATAAATATTTTGTAAATATATTTTGTATCATTTAATTTATTGTTTATTTTTATTAAAATAAATTGATATAAGCTATTTAAATACTAATTTACATATAATTTAATATGTCAGATAATAATATTTGTGAATTACATAATAAAAGTATTAATTCATTACACAATTTATTTGAAAAATATAAAAATAATGATTATATGATGCAAAGAATACACACACATATAGTTAATTATTTACCAAATACATTAGAACATGAATACAAAAATTATGAAGATAGAATCAATCGTAATAATTTTTTAACTAATGAACAACAAATATTTATTCAAATATTTTTAAGTAAAAATAAATACTTTTATTTATCAAATAATGGATTTTTTTATGAATATATTAATAATAATTACTATATAATAAAAGAAGATGATATTATTCATAAATTATTGTCAAGTATTTCTAAGGATAGAACCTTGTTAAAATGGAAACATAAAACTAAAATTAATATTATAAAACAAATCAAAGAGAGAAATTTATTTAATTCTATACCTGAAACAAATACTATTCAAAATGTACTTAATGTGTTATATCCATCTATTTTTTCTTCAAAAAATTATGCGAAATATTTTTTAACTATTATAGGAGATAATATTTTAAAAAAAAATACACATCTTATATTTTTGGTAAATCAAACTATGAAAAAAATGTTATATGACTTAGACAACATTGCATATTCTTCTATTTCTAATAGTAACACTACACATAATTTTATGACAAAATATCATGAAAATCATTCTTATGAAAATTGTAGATTAATTAAAATGAATGATAGTTTTTCAAATGATATATGGAAAGTAATTTTAAAACAAATGGGTCTTAATTTATTATGTGTTGCGACACATTATTCAAAAAGATATGAAAATTCAGATAAATTTATTGAATATAAATGTGATGAAGAATTAACATCATATGCATATTATTTAAAAAATATAAAACAAGAAGAAATTGTAAACATGTTTTGTTTAAATTATATTAAAGTTGCAAATGAAATCAAACTTGAATGGAAAAATTTACATTTTATTTGGAAACAATTTTTACATAATAGTAATCTTCCAAATATGATATATTCTAATACTTTAAAAAATATTTTTAAATTAAAATTTACTTATGATAATAATACAGATTCATTTATAAATATTACAAGTAAATATTTACCTATACAAAGTGACTTTATAAAATTTTGGGAAAATACTATTTTCGTTTCTGATAATAATGAAATTGAAATTGATGAACTTTGTTCTTTATTTAAATTATGGATAAAACAATCAAATGAAAATTTAATGACAAATGGAAATATTAGTGAAGAAAATGTAATTAAAATATTAACACATTTTTTTCCAAATACAGAAATTATTGAAAATAAATATGTTATTAATATTTCTTGTATTTTATGGGACAAAATAACTGATATTAAAAATTCATTTATATATATTAAACAACAATTGCAAAATATGGTAGATATACCTCAATTAATTTCTTTTGACGATTGTTATAATTATTATTGTAAATTTTGTAAAATACATTCATATAAATTTATTGCAAGTAAAAAATATTTTGAAAAATATTTATATCTAAAATTAGAAACTTATATTTCATATGATAAATTCATTGAAACCAATTATGAAATTTAGAATAATTAGATAATTTATTTTATACCTTTTCTTATTTAGACCTTTTATCATTTACATATTTTTTCATTTAAAATGCCAATTTTATATGAAAAAATATTATTATATTTTACGGACAATAATTTAAATTATATATATATAAAGAATAATATGAATAACGATTTAATAATTAAAAAAAAAGTTGGATATTTTGGAATAGAAATATACAATTTTAATATTAATAGTGAGGAACATAAGGTTATTTTACAACAATTATTAGATGATTATTTAGTAATAATTATAAAAAATACTTTGTTGTCTTATGAAGAACAAGTTAAATTAGCAACTATATTTGGCGAACCAACATTAGCACATCCTGTTATTCCTGGGAATGAATATTTTCCTCAAATTTTAGAAATTGACGGAGCAAAAGGTGGTAAAAATGCGAAATGGCATACGGATGTATCTTTTTTAGAAAATCCCCATTCTGTATCTATTCTAATTGGAGATGAAATCCCTGATGTAGGAGGAGATACATTATGGTGTGATTTAAGAACATCTTACGAAAAAATCACTAACAATTTAAAAGGTTTTTTAAATAATTTAGAAGCAGTACATAAAATTTCACCATTAGCGTATTGGGGAGAACCTTTTGATTATTTATCTTCTGTTGAAGAAACTATCAAATTATTTGAAGATTCAAAAAAAATTACACCTGTAATACATCCTGTTATACGAATTCATGAAAGAACAAAAAAACCTTCTTTTTTTGTTAATCCTGGGTTTACATCTCACATTTTGAATTTAACTAAAATTGAAAGTGATAATATATTAAAATTAATATATGAACACATTACTCAACCTGAGTTTATATTACGTCATAAATGGGAAAAAAATGATATTGTAATATGGGATAATACATGCACATCACACTATGCAATTAATGATTATGGATCTTATAATCGTAAAATGAGAAGAGTTACAATTAAAGGAGATGTGCCGTTTGGGTATAATAATATAAAAAGCAGAAAAACTGAAGACCCTTTAAAAATAATTAGATAATTTATACAAATGAGAGTTTACATGCTTTTCGTTTATCACACATTCTAAACACGGAAACGCAATATTGTTACATTTTTTACAATAATAACCATAATGTCTTAATTCACCATTGCAAATATTACAATAATATGTTCTTTTCTTACCATAAAAAGGTACATATTTTTCGGTAACTTTTATTAATTTATATGACATTTCCGTATAATATGTTATATATTATTTAGATTATATTTTAAAATCAATTTTATGAAAAATACAAATGCCGATTTTTATATAGTCATTAACCGTATTATAATTTAATTTATATTTAAACAAAAAATTGAAACAAATTTTTTATTTTAAAGTATACAAAATTAAACACTATAATTTATACATTTTAAAATGACAACCGAAATTGAAACCGAAATTGAAACCGAAATTGACACATATGAAACTTCTTTATCTCACGACATTTTAACCCTTAATCTTAGTAATATTAGTAAGAAAGCTTTTTACGAAATAGTACTACTATATAATATTCGTAGTTATCGTCAAGTCAAAAAAAATATACGAGTATTTAAGTATTTTCGTCATTTATGGTATTGTTTACAATACAAAAAACAATTCAAAAAATGGTTATGGGAAAAAGTTAGAGAACCAAAAATAAAGAAAATATTTCATCCAATTAATTTAATAAAAATTTTAGGTGAGGATGATGATTTGGATGAAGTGTTAAATAATTGGAAATAATAAATAATCGGCATTTCACTTCGTAGTAAATGTCATAACTTGTGAAAAAGGTGTAAAGCTAGTTATAAATATTATTTATTTTCATCTATTTTTACTATTTTTCCATTTATATATATTTTAATTTCTGTATTTGTATAATATACAAAATAAAAATCAAAACATTTTATTTCTTCTGATGATGAATAGTCAATAGAATTATTATTTGTCGAACAAGATAATATACCAACTTTAATTTTTTTATGAAGTTTTTTTATTTTTGATAAATTATGTTGTTTTCTATATTCATTAATGCCTAAAACTAATACATCTTTTAGTTCAATATCTAGCCCGCTATGTTCATCATTTATATTATCTGTTAAACATTTTCCATAATAAGTTTTTGAATTATTCCCTATTTTATAAATAAAAGAAATAAATGGCATATTATATATATCTATAAAATTATATAATTATAAGCGAATTATATAATTTAATATTTATTTTTAGGCGGTGCACCACTCCCGCCAGGCTGTCCTTCAGTACGACCTAAGTAATTAATCGATAGAGGATTACCTAAATAAAAATTTCCATAATTAATACTACCTCCTAATTTAGTTTGTATTTTTTGTGATACTATTAGGTTATATGGTATATGTGGTTTTTTTAAAGTTAAATTAGGATTAAATTTAATACATTTATTTTTAATGCATTTATTATATACATTATTGTTATTCATGAATATAATATTAGTTAGAAAATATAAATAAATAAAATAAAATATATAAATTAAAATAAAAGTAAAATGTTTTATTTGTATAATATATGAAAACTCTTGTATTATATGTATTCCATATTTATAATAATCGCGTAAAAGATTTTATATCAAAATGTATCTTTTACGATGAAAATGTTGACTTTGTTATAATATCAAATAATAAAAATATTATTTTTGAAGTACCTAGTTATGTAAAAAAAATTTGTAGAGATAATATTGGATATGATTTTGGAGGGTGGAGTGAAGCATTATTAGTTGACGATTTATACAAAAAATACGATAATTTTATATTTTGTAATTCATCTATTGTGGGACCTTTTTTACCTTCATATTATAAAGGTACATGGACAGATGTCTACATAGATGGATTAAAAGATAATGTAAAGTTATTTGGAAGTACTATAAATACATGTTTAGACCCAATAAATAAATCACATGTTCAATCTTATATTTTTTCTATGGACAAATTAACATTAGAATATTTAATTGATTGTGAAATATTTAGTATTACAAAATATTCAAAAACATTTCATGAATGTATACTTAATGGTGAAATATTAATGTCTAGAAAAATAATTGAAAATGGTTGGAATATAGGGTCATTGTTTCAATATTATAAAAATGTTGATTTTACTTTTAAAAATAAAACACCAAAACAGTATAATATTAGTTTTGTTGATGATATTATGTATAATAAATATCGAGGCAAATTGTGGTCTGTGTATGAATTAGTATTTATAAAAGGAAATCGTGATATTTAATAATATAAATAAAATTGAAATTATTTAAACATATAATATGTAAGTATATATACGAATTATAATGTCAACCTCAACTGAAACCAATTTAGCTAATAAATATCAGCAAAAAACTGATAAACAACATATTCTTGATAATCCTGATACTTATATTGGTTCAGTTGAAGAAGTTGATACAAATTTATGGATTTTAAATGAAGATGGAAGTAAAATTATCGAAAAAAATATTAAATATATACCTGGATTATTTAAATTATTTGATGAAGGTATCGTAAACTGTCGAGATCATGTTGTTAGAATGGCACAGGCTGTTGCAAATAATGTAGAGAATTCATTACCTGTAACAAATATTGATATATCTATTCAAGAAGATGGTACAATAGTAATGATGAATGATGGTAATGGTATAGATATAGCACAGCATCCTGAGCATAAAATTTGGATCCCTGAAATGATTTTCGGACATCTTAGAACTTCAACAAATTATGACAAAAATGAAAAAAAAATAGTTGGCGGTAAAAATGGGTTTGGATTTAAACTTGTTTTGATTTGGTCAGAATGTGGGTCTGTAGAAACTGTAGATCATATTAGAGGTTTAAAATATAAGCAGGAATTTAAAAATAATTTGGATGAAATATGTAAACCATCTATCACTAAGTGTAAAACAAAACCATACACTAAAATTACTTTTAAACCAGACTATAAAAGGCTAGGTATTGATGGTCTTACACCTGATGTAATATCATTATTAAAAAAACGCGTATATGATGTTGCTGCAATTACAGATAAAAATTTAAAGGTAAAATATAATTCTATACCTATTCCAATTAAAAATTTTCAACAATATATTGACATGTATATTGGTGATAAATCTTCGTCGCCAAGGGTATATGAAGAAGCCAATGAACGGTGGGAATATGCAGTTGCATTATCATCGACTCATGAATTTATTCAAATTTCATTTGTAAACGGTATTCATACATCTAAAGGTGGAAAACATGTTGAGTATATTTTAAATCAGATTACTAGAAAATTGGTAGAATATATTGAAAAAAAGAAAAAAACAAAAGTAAATCCTAATAGTATTAAAGAACAGTTGATTTTATTTATAAGATGTGACATTGAAAATCCTGCATTTGACAGTCAAACCAAAGATTTTATGAATACTCCTTCATCTAAATTTGGTTCTAAATGTGATGTTACAGATAAATTTATTGAAAAAATTGCAAAAATGGGTGTTATGGATGCAGCGTGTGCATTAACTGAAATTAAAGAAAATAAAGCCGCTAAAAAAACAGATGGTACAAAGAGTAAAAGTATTAGAGGAATACCTAAATTAACAGATGCAAATTGGGCTGGTACAGATAAATCAAGTAATTGTATAATAATATTTTGTGAAGGTGATTCAGCTAAAGCAGGAATTATTTCAGGTCTATCTTCAGAAGATCGTAATATTATTGGTGTTTATCCAATGAAAGGTAAAATTTTAAATGTTCGTGGTGAAAGTATTAAAAAAATATCTGAAAATAAAGAAATTGCAGAAATTAAAAAAATATTAGGATTAGAAACAGGCAAAGTATATGGTACATTAGAAGATGTCCATAAATATTTAAGATATGGAAAAGTATTATTTATGACAGATCAAGATTTAGATGGAAGTCATATTAAAGGTCTTGGAATTAATTTATTTCAGTCTGAATGGGAATCACTTTCAGAAATACCTGGATTTATTGGATTTATGAATACTCCAATTTTAAAAGCAAAAAAGGGTAATAAAGAGGTTGAATTTTATAATGATGGTGAATATGAAGCATGGAAAGAAACGCAAGATATGAAGGGATGGAAAATAAAATATTATAAAGGATTAGGAACAAGTACAGGTAAAGAATTTCGTGAATATTTTGAAAAGAAAAAAATAGTTGGATTTGAACATAGTGGTGTAAACAGTACTAATGCTATAGATATGGTTTTTAATAAAAAGCGTGCTGAAGATAGAAAAAAGTGGCTTGAAAATTATGAGCGTGATACTTATTTAAATACATGTCAAACAAGTATTTCATATGAGGACTTTATTCATAAAGAGCTTATTCATTATTCTAAATATGATTGTGACAGAAGTATTCCAAATATAATGGACGGATTAAAAATTAGTTTAAGAAAAATATTATTTTCATCTTTTAAAAAGAATTTAACCTCTGAAATTAAGGTTGCACAATTTTCAGGATATGTATCTGAAAACTCAGGATATCATCATGGTGAAGCAAGTTTAAACAGTGCTATAGTAGGTATGGCACAGAATTTTGTAGGATCAAATAATATTAATTTATTATTACCAAATGGTCAATTTGGTACTAGAATGCAAGGTGGTAAAGACAGTGCTTCTGAAAGATATATATTTACTATGTTAAATAAAATTACAAGAAGCATATTTCCATTAGAAGATGATAATATTTTAAAATATTTAAATGATGATGGGTTACAAATTGAACCTATATTTTATGCACCTATTATTCCTATGATTCTTGTTAACGGATCAAAAGGAATTGGTACTGGTTTTAGTACAGATATTATGTGTTATAATCCTTTAGAAATAATTAATTATATTAAAAATAAATTAAATGGATTAGATAATACAAGTGTTGAGTTTATCCCATATTATGAAGGATTTAAAGGAATTATCAATAAAATTACTGCTGAAAAGTTTTTAATAAAAGGTATATATGAAAAAATAGATAATGATAAAATTAAAGTATCCGAATTGCCAGTTGGGTTTTGGACTGAAGATTTCAAAGAATTATTAGAAACACTTATTGATCCAGGATTAGATAAAGATGGAAAAAAAATACAACCAATTGTTAAAGATTATGAAGATATGAGTAAAGATACTAATGTTGATTTTATAATTACATTTGTTAAAGGTAAAGTTCAGGAATTAGAAAATGGTAAGGCAGATTACGGATGTAACGGTCTAGAAAAAGTATTAAAATTATATACTACAAATAGTACTACTAACATGCATTTATTTAATTCTGCAGATAAACTAAAAAAATACGAAACTATTCAAGAAATAATAGATGATTATTATGAAGTGAGATATTGCATGTATCAAACAAGAAAAGAATATATGATAAATAATTTACAAAATGAGCTAATACTATTATCCAATAAAGTAAAATACATTAAAGAAAATCTAGAAGGAACTATTGATTTAAGAAGAAAAAAGAGAGAAGAAGTTATTAGTATGTTAAATGATAAAAAATATGATATAATTGGCGACGATACAGAATATAAATATTTAACTAAAATGACAATGGATAGTGTTACAGATGAAAATATAGAAAAACTATTTAAAGAACAAGAGTTAAAAAAATTAGAACTTGAAAAAATACAACAAACAACTATTAATTGTATGTGGTTGTTAGAATTAGATAATTTAATTAAATTATATAATGAATATAAAGAAGATAGAGATAGAACTATGAATGGAGAAGAAATTAAAATTAAAAAGAAACTATTTAAAAAAGTTCCAAAATCTCAGCTTCAAATCGTTTAATAAATTATAAATTATTAGTCTTTAATGTTATTATTTAATACCTCAGTAATTTTATTTTCATCATAATGTTTTTCACAATCAATAAAATCAAACATTTTTTTTATATTTTGTTTTTTTAACATTTGCTCAAATGTTATAAAATAGCAAAAATCTTTATTTTTATTATAAAAATTATAAAATTCATTATTTAATTTATACAGTTGGGTCAATGCATTTTTATTTTTTTTCATAAAATTACTTTTAGATTGTGCTAAAATATTTTCTCTTACCTGAATTATAACTTTTGTTTGTGGAAATAATTCTTTAAATACTTTTATGTATTTTATACTCTCTATATCATACCTTATTTCTTTGAAACCCCATAAATTTGTTTCTTTTGTTTTTTTAAATATATTTATTATCATTATTTGAATCATATTTACAATTTTATTAAAATCATACGAATTATACCATGAAGGTTTAATATTTTTTGAAATAAGATATTCATAACTAAATGGTGTAATATTTCCAGGTACATAACTTTGAGTAGTATATTTTAATTTTACATAAAACTCTAAAAGGCTATTGATTGCACCATTATTTTCACCACAAATATTACTATTTGGAATTGTATTTATAATTCTTTGTAAAGTAGTTGATCCTGATCTTCCTGTTGCACAAATTAAAACAATTTTATCTAGATATTCATGTGCATGTTCATTCATTTTACTATTTTCATAATAAATTATTATTTATTATGAAACGAATTTATGGAAATAAATAATAATAATCTATTAAGTCTCTTTTTTTATTTTTTTTATCTTTTTCGGTTGATTTTGGTAAATTACTAGATTCTTTAGACTTATTTTTATTGTTATTATTTTCATTATTTTTATAATTAATATTTTGTGTTATTTGAGATTTAGGTATAACATTTATATTTTCAAGTGAGTTATCTATACTAAAAGAATATTCATTTGTTTTATTACTCATTTTATAAATGGTTTAGAAAATAATTATATTATTTTAAAACCAACCTTTAAAATATAATTGTTTATCAGATTGAGAAGACATTACAGGCGGTGCAAGTGGTATAGGTAGTGTACTTACATCATCAATATATTTTAAATAACCTTGCGCTTCACCATATACTTGTTTAATACAATAGTCTAATACTATTTTATTTAGCTGCACAATTTGTTCAGAAATATTATTAGGTTGATTTGCTGCATTTTGTAAAAATACACTTCTCATTATTATTTTTAATGAATCACAGTCTTGTTCTCCGATTATATATTGATTATTTGATAAATTATATACACCTGATCTTATACCATTTTGTAAGATTTGGATATTTTCTTTAGAAAAAAATAAATTTGACAAAGTAGTTTCATTCCACAATCCTTCTGTTGCATTCCTAAATGTTACACATTGATTTGCAGGTATTTTATCATACATATTAAATAATGTTGAAGTATTTGGTGTTTTTATATCTATTCGACCATTATTAATATTTTTATTCATTTATATTAGTTCAATAAAAAAATATATTTATTTTATATATGCAAACATTTCAAAAAATTGTATTATTTGTTGCTATAGTTATTTTAATTATTTCTTTAATTATTATTGGCATTGCATTAAATTATAGTAAATCATCTCAATGGCCGCCTATAATGTCAGATTGTCCTGATTATTGGTTACTTGATGGTTCAGGAAATAATGCTACATGTACTAATATAAAAAATTTAGGTACATGTCAACCACAATCTGATGATAAGTATTTAAAAATGAATTTTAATAATGCACCATTTAACGGAAGTAATGGGTTGTGTGCAAAATATACATGGGCAAATAAGTGTAAAGTATCTTGGGATGGTATAACATATGGAGTAAATAATCCATGTCAAAGTACAAGTTAAAACAAAGATTTCGTTAAAAATCTACATAAAAAGAATATTATTAAAGATATAAGATGAATAATTTAAATATAGATAAAATATTAAATAGAGAAAAAATAATTGATGAATTTAAAAATATTTTAAATTCATTCGAATATAATAAAAATAATTTATTATCTAAAAAGGGTATATATATTTACGGCGAACCAGGTACAGGTAAAACAACTTTTGTTGTGAATATTTTAAAAGAAATGAATTATGATATTATTAAATATGATGCTGGAGATGTACGAAATACAACTGTAATTGAAGATATAACAAAACACAATATGTCAAATAAAAATATAATGAGCGTATTTGATAAAAAAATTAAAAAAATTGTTATAGTGATGGATGAAATAGATGGCATGAATAGTGGAGATAAAGGTGGCATTAATTCATTAATAAAATTAATAAGACCAAAAAAAACAAAAAAACAAAGACTTGAGGACATATCTATTAATCCAATTATTTGTATTGGCAATTATTGTATAGACAAGAAAAATAAAGAACTTATGAAAGTATGTAATACAATTGAACTTAAATCGCCAACTATTCCTCAAATTACACAAATTGTAAAATTGCTTTTGCCTAATATAGAAATAAGTATTCAAAACTCTATAATTAATTATATTCAAGGTGATCTTCGTAAATTAAATAATATATATAACATTTATAAAATACAGCCTAATATATTTAGTAACAAAATGATTGAAAATATTTTTCAAGCTAAGTCATATAATGTTGATACAAAAAATATAACTAGTAAACTTTTAAATAACTCTTACAATATAAATGATCATAATTATGTTATGAATGAAACTGATCGTACAAGTGTAGGGTTGTTATGGCATGAAAATATTATAGATACATTTGATCATATTGAGAATTCAAAAATAATACCATTTTATATCAACCAACTTGATAATATATGTTTCTCAGATTATATTGATAGAATAACATTTCAAAAACAAATTTGGCAATTTAATGAAATGAGTTCATTAATTAAGACATTAAAAAATAATAAAATGTATCATAATTATTTTAAAAATAAAATAAGACCTAATGTGTCTGATATTAGATTTACAAAAGTATTAACTAAATATTCTACAGAATATAATAATTCTTTATTTATTCAAAAATTATGTCAAAAATTAAGTATGGATAAAAAAGATATATTTGGTCTTTTTATTGATTTAAAAAATAAATACAATGATGACGCTGATATATTATCTGCACTTGAGAGTTATGAAATTACTAAATTAGACATTAACAGAATATATAGATATTTAGATAAATATTTAAAAGAAAATGCATCAGGCATAATAGATAAAGATGTTGATATAGAAGATGAAGAAGAAATACAAGAAGAATAACAACCAGGTTTGTAAATAATATTCGTAAACAATAATATTATTATATTATAAATAAAAACTATTAATCATCAAAATTAAATTGTTTTTCTAATTTTCCAGCTAACAAATTAGGTTTAATAACTTCATTTTGATTAAAACCAATTAAATATATTTTTTTATTTATATGTATACTACTGTCTTGTAATTTATTTAATAATATTTGCTTTTGTAAATTTATTTTAATCTTTAATATTATTTTATCGTCTAAATCGTGCATACTTATATGTCTATTGTCTATACCAGTATTATTTGTGTTATTATAAATATTATTATTATTACTAATATATTTTATATAATTAGAATAAGTATTTAATTTTATGTGGTAAAAATTTGTTTTTTTATTGAGAAATAAACAAACAAATATTAATGCTTTTATTAACATATAATTATATATAATAATTATTTTTAAATCTTTATAATTTAAGTTCTTTTAGATAAAAATTTTTTTTTTCATTCCACACCGAAATAGTGACAGAATCTAGACTAAGAAATAAATGTGAATAACATTCTTCAGGTGAAGAAAAAAATAGTGTATTTGATCCATTACTGCTTTTGCATTGTCCAGTTGATAATGATATTTTAAAAAATAAATGTTCATCAATTGAACCAACTTTTGATTGGTAATATTTTCCTGTAATTGCATCTCTAATATTTGAATTAACACATCCTGAAGTATATAATTCAATTTTTGTTAATTTAGCTTTTTTACTATTAAACTGTTTTACATGTTTATATATCTTACAATATCCTTTGTCTAATAATTTAATGTCTTCTAATGCTTTCACATTATACTCATTAATATCATTATCTCCAGTTGGATGAAATTGGTCGTCGTAGTACATATTAATTACCTTATTTATAATATACATATTATTGTTATCTTTAAATATATTTATTTATTATTTAATAAAGATGTATATTGCAGTATTATTATGGACCTCTATCAATTGATAAATTATTAGTGTTATTATTAGTATTATTATTAGTATTATTATTAGTATTATTATTAGTATTATTATTAGTATTATTATTAGTATTATTATTAGTATTATTTAACATTTGTATTTTTTCAGTAATTAATTGTTTAATTTTATTTTCTAAATAAACTACTTTTTCTTTTAATAAATTATTTTCAATTGTAAGTTCATTTATTTTATTTTTGTCTATATTAGTTTGATTTAAAATATTATTATTTTGATTATTATTTACATTTAATTTATTTATAATATTATTATATTCTTCTTTTTTTTTAGTTTGTTCTAATATTTTATTGTTTCTCTCTGTAATAATATCTTTCATTTGTTTTATAACATCAGGTTTATGTTCAGGTTTTCCAAAATCATATGTTTCCAATTGTTGATCAATTTCATTTATAAAAAAATTTAAAAAATAATTATCTTTAATTAAATCTTTAGGCAATTTATTTGTTTCATGAATAACCGGACTCGGTAACGATTTTAATAATTCTTTTTTATCAAATGAATTGTGTATATGTGAAAATACTAAAATAGTTTTTTCAGGATCTAATTGAATAAGAGGAATAGTATAATCTTTTAAAAAATATTTTTCTTCTGCTAATGATGCATTTTCATTATATTTTGTAATTTTTAATAATTCTTTTCTAAATGCAAATGTTGCAGCAGTAGCATGATTCGGACCATAAGGGCCAAATATATACATTTTATTTATATGCTTAAAATACATATACATTGCACTCGATCCTGCACATAATATCTTAGGATTTTCTTGTAATTTTTCTACACAATGACTTATTCTTTCAGGTGGATAATAATCATCGTCATCCATATAAATAATTATATCTCCTTTGCACATATTATTTGCAATATTTCTTTTTTTACCTAAAGTCAGTTTTGTATCATATTTAACATATTTTACTTGCGGAATATGTACTACTAAATCTTCTATTTTATCACTTCCATCATCTATTATTATCCATTCTATTTTATCTTTTGGATATGTTTGATGTTCAAAACATTTAATCATTTGAGGTATAAATGGTCGTCTATTAAATGTTACAGTACATAAGCTTACCAATGGCATGTTTACTAACATTTTTTTATTATTTTTTCCCATTTGTTAAACAAGTTAAATAGTATTTAAATACTTATTTAATAATTTTAAATTTTCTGTTAAACTATTATTTTGATAATTAAGTATTTTTTTATATAGTTTGTTATCAAGTTTGCTACCTCCACTTAGTTTTGTACCTTCTGCAAATTTTACAGATTTATTTACAGATTTATTTACAGATTTATTTACAGGCGTATCATTTGTATTAGAATCATTTGATTCAACTATTGGTATTTCGTTAGATGATGAAATATTAGAAGTATTAATGGCTTGAGGTGTTCCTGGTGGTTGAGGTGTTCCTGGAGGTGGTGTAGATTCAAATAAATGAATAGGTACTAAATTAAAATAAAATAATCCTATAATAATAATAGAACATATTCCTACACCTACACCTAAATTGGTAAATGAAACTATTATTGAATAAATGCTAATTATTGACATTATTAAAAATTTATTGTATTTTAATGAGTTTTTTATAACCTCATACGAAGTTGTAGGTATTTGTTCAGACATATTATTAGAAGGCTCAGTTTGAAATGTACATTTATAACTTAACAATGAAATAAAACACCATGGTAATAAACCAAATGGAAATAAAACCATTATCCAAATAACAAACCAAAACAATATAAAAAATGCAAATACTAATAGACATCCTATTAAAATATTCATAATACCTCCATTTTTATTTTCACCCTGAGTATTATTAGTATTTGAATCAAAAAATAAAGACATTTTATAAAACCATAAAAACATACAATAAAATATATCAAATACTACAAGTAATGATAACAAAATAGTAACTATAATAGGACCGCCCAATAATATTGCAGTTTCAGGTAATTTATATAAATATTTAAATATAAAAACAATAAATGTATAATTTTCACTAAATAATGATTGTAAAATGGAAATAAAATATTTTTGTACTACATTATAATTATCTAAAATTTTCAAATGTTTTAATAAAATATAATTATTATTGTTATCTTCAAAATTAGTAAAATTTAATTTATTTAAATATATTTTAAAAATATCATTAGTTTCTTCTTGTATAGGTCCTATATTTACATCACGTACTAAAGGACTATTATTAGTATAAGGGTACATATTTTTATTTGTTGGCAAAAAATTTGTAGTTTGTGCTAATCTACATATATATATTATTGAACTACCATATGTAAAATAACCAATTACAATAAAAAAAAATATCAATGCATTTAATAAGAAATATCCGTAATTAGTACTAGTTGTAGTTGACTCATCGCTTGAATCAGTATTATCTACAATATTTGTTGATGACATTTACTTATATTTTAACAATATTTAAATTATTTATTGATTACCTAAAATGATAAAATGATAAAATATTAACATTGAAAATGATAAAATTATAAAAAATATAACTATATTAACTCCTTTATACATTTATAACATCTAAATAAAAATGTATAAAATATTATAAAATATTATAAAATATTATATAATATTATATGAAACAATATTATAAAAATAAAATATATTGGTTAATTAGTTTATTTTGTATATTTATATTAATTATATTATTTAATAATTATTATTATGGTATAAATAATTATGGTGTGAAAGAATATTTTGGTACAACATCTAGTACAGTAAATTTACCTTTAAATACAACTTATAGTTGTAAAAATTTTTGTAGTCCAACATCAAGATGTGCAATTACAGGCGAACAATGTTTTGCAGATATAGATTGTCCAGGATGCCAACCAGTAAATAAAAATAAAAACAATAAATCAGATAATATTCCTGGAGAGAATGATGCTGGTCTTTTAACATATTTAACACCACAATATTCAACTTTAACTACAGACATAGGTACACAAAGTAAAAGAATAAATTATGATAATAAGTTAAAACCATTAACCCCTAATTTTGGTATTAATACATGGATGACATCATTTGAAAAAAATACACAGGAATTTAATAAAAGATATAAACCAAATAATATAATTAATATGCCATCGTATGAAAACAGATACAGTTTATCGGGCATATTTATTGATGAAGGACCATTAGCATCAAACTCATATTTAAATTAGTTTTGGAATAACTACTTCTTTTGCAATTTTTTTAATTATTTTGTTTTCTTTCTCAAAATCATTATCTCCATGACCACCAATAGCTTCTATAATTAATTTATTATATTTATCCGATTGTGATGAGTTACTATATATACAATCAGGATATTTTTCTTTAAATTCATTAATTACACATACATTTTTATGTGCTATATATTTTATTGCCTTTCTAAGTTTTTTATTCTCTTCGTTTTCTTTTTCCCATTTATTATCATCTTTGATATACATTATTTCTCTTTTTGAATCACTACAATGAACAGGTCTTTTATAAATATCGAGAGAATTCAAATTTTTTATTATAATATTTGAAATACCTTCAACAAACCCAACTTTTCCAACATTTTCAAGATCACATAACTGCAGTTTAACCGAATCTACAAAATCCATAATATTCATGGCATCTTTACATTGTTCATTCAAAAACATATTTAAATTAAATGTTTTGTTATTAATAATATTACATGGTTTAACATTTTTACAAACCTCTACAATCATATTTTTCAATTCGTTATTTTCTTTAATCAAATATTGCATAAGTTCATTATTATTATTTGTATCAGGTTGTAGTTGTATATTACATTTTTTACGATGATTCCACAGACCTTGTCTGTACTTATATTTTTTTCCACACTCACAAATAAAATTTATTTCGGCGTTTTTTGGCGTTTTTTGTAACTCAGCGTCATTCATTTTATGTTTCAGTGTCAAAATATGTCGATCCCATTCACTGTTCTTGACGCTTTTGAATAAGCATTTTTTACAAAAAAAAATTTGGCGTTTTTTTGGCGTTTTTTTGTCCTCAAAAGTCATCCTTTTATAGTTACATAAAAAAACGCCTAAATTCTTTTTTTAAATATATTTTTAAAAATTTAAAATTTATCGTAACAAAATAAAAAAATGTTAAAAAGTTGTCAGACCATAAATTTTTTTATGGTAACAACGAATTTTTTTTTCGAAGACTTTTTTGGAATTTTCATTTTTGGACATTTTTTTTGTCCATTTTTGAAAATCTGAAAAAACTTTCGGAAAAAATATTTCGTTTTTTTTCTATAATTTTTCTATAAAATTAAACATACGTGTTATTTTATTTTTAAGTGGCATACATTAGCCCTGCATTTCCGCCAACAAATGTAATTACATTTATTCTCTCTTCCATAACATATAAATTAAAATTATAATTATATATTCTCCAGGTTGGTTTATTTATACCAATAATATCACCTGTTGTAGGGTCGCAAATAGTAAGAACTTGTGCATATGGATCTAACGGTGGTGTAATAGTTGTAAACTCAAATTCAATATTTGTAAATCTACTCATATTTATTGCACCTGAAGGCTGTAAAACAAATGGTGATGTGTCTAAACAAAAATTATAACAATACAATCCATTTGGCGCATATCCTGCAGTTCTAACATACTTTTCAACATATTCATACACACCATATGGTAATGTATTCTCTCTATACTGTCCATCCAAAATAATTCCTAATGAAATTAATATTTCTTTAATATTTTGTGGATTATAAACACCTGTAATCATTAATCCTGTTAAAGTACCATCTGAATTTACACCTGGTCCAATAGTAGTTGAACCAAAGGAAGATGATGTGTCAGGATTAGTATAATCGCCACTAGTTGACGCAGGATATATATCACTTGGCATATAACTATAAGGCCAATTAGTATAATTTGTCCACTCATTTCGTAAATTAGCATCACTTCTTTGAAAATAAAACATCCAGTCCATAATCATTCCAACAGAATTTAAATCCACCTTGTTTGATCCTGTTACATTATAATATGGAGATTCATATACTTGTTTAATTAAATATTTTTGTTCATTCGTTGCAAATAATCTAGATTCATCATTAGAGAGAAAACAATATGTACAATTTAAATTTATATCTGGATTCCAAATTGATCTTGTATCTACATAAGATGTCGGTCCAAGTGTTTCATCAGGTGGTGTTTGTAAAAATCTATACATTTGCATGTAATATTGATTAAAATTTGGTGCAATATATGGAAAATTATTGGTTGTATCCATTATATCACGGATTCTAAATAGTTGGTTTATAGGCTTTAAAGTAATACTAATTTGTAGTTCATTATATTGTAATGATACTAATGGAAATGCCATTTGTGTTTTTAAATTAAACCAGGTATTTAATGGCACATACAATGTTTTTCCGATTATAGATGGTTGTGCACCTGCAGGACTATCTGTATAAAAAGCATTTGGATAAGCATTTACACGAGGACCTGCATTTGCAGGATCATTAATTTCAGGTGTATGTCCAATCATTTCATAAAACAACCTCAATTTTTGATAATTAAAATCTCTTTGTGCAGCACATAATAAGTATTGTCCAGAATATTCTTGTAACTTTTGATTACCACAAGTTATAGTAATTCTATCTATCATTATTGCACCAATATAATCAATCCATTTAAATTCATATGGAGCCCAAGATGAATATGATATAGAACCATCTGAATTAGTTATTTCTTGTGGTGGATAAATTGCAGACCATATATTAGGTAATGTAATAGATAAATATGTATCCATTAAAAGATCCGCATAACGCTTTACTTTAAATACAAAAGTTGATTCTTCAGTAAGCCTAAGTGTAGGAGTACCTTCATAGTCAAGCCTGAAATTTTGTTTTCCAAAATTAGTATATTTTGCATATGTTGCTTTCCAAAATGTACGACTTGGGTTACCATTTAATATAACATTTTGTTGTCCAACACTTACAAGGTTCATTAATCCGCCTGCCATGTATAATATATATATTAATATTTAATTAATTTGATTTTTTATTAATATAATATATTAGAAATGTCAACAGAATCATTACAATCAATAAGTAATAGCGGACTTACAAATTTTACAGAAAATATTGGTAAAATAACAAAGAATATTACTGATCAGTTTGCATTTTATATTATAACTGTAATGATTATAATTATTTTAATATTTTATATAATATATTTAATTTATGTAAATAATTTATCAAAAACTGAATGCAATAATATGAATAACTTATATTCATCAGTAAATGGAAACATTAAATCAATTAATAGTAATAATCCTGATTGTAGTGGTAATTTATGTCAATATTACATAAAAACAGCATACAATGCTTGTAGTGGTGGAAATTATACAAATGATGTAGTTGATATATGTAATTTAAAAGCGGTGCTTAAAACAGGTGCAAGATGTTTAGATTTTGAAATATATTCAATTAATAATCAACCAGTAGTAGCAACAAGTATAGAAGATTCCTATTATGTTAAACAAACATATAATTCAGTAGATTTTTCAGAAGTAATGAGTGTAATTCAAAGTTACGCATTTGCAAGTGGAACTGCACCAAATTATACTGATCCATTAATTATTCATTTACGAATAAAAAGTAATAATCAAAATATGTATACAAATTTAGCATCTATATTTAAATCATACGATTCATTAATGTTAGGAAAAGAATACAGCTTTGAAAATCAAAATACAAATTTTGGTAATGTACCTCTATTAAAACTAACCAATAAAATAGTTTTAATAGTAGATGGTAGTAATAAATCGTATTTAGATAATAATGATTTATTAGAATATATTAATATCACAAGTAATTCAGCTTTTATGTATATATATGATACAAATACAATTACAAATGATATTGTTCCAAAAGAATTAATAGATCATAACATAAGTAACATGTCACTAGTAGTCCCGTCTAATTCGAAAAATCCTCAAAATCCATCTGGATTACAATGTTATACTTATGGATGTCAATTTGTAGCCATGAGATATCAATTATATGGTGACAATAATTTAGCAGAAAATAATACATTTTTTAATGAAAAAGGATATGCTTTTGTTGTAAAACCACCAAATCTAAGAAATCCATTAATAAGTAATATTGTACCAGCTGCAACACCTCAAAATCCTGCATATTCATACGAAACCCGAAATGTAACAACTGATTATTATAGTTTTAATTTTTAGACATTTTATAATTCAATATCTCCAAAATAAGGTGTATTTATTATTTTGGGTTATCCAAACGAGTATTTATATTTACATCATTTTTTATTTTTACTTTTTCTAATAGATATTGACCATAATGGTCTTCGTTTGATAAATCTATTTTGCGGTTAATTTGTATATTACAATTTTCTATTCTCCATCTGCAAAGAGGTCTTGATATGTTTTTTGGTGTTAACTTTTTTATGATAGTTGTTATGAAGTTCATAATACATAACTATTATTTTTGTTTTACACATTTTCTCATTTCAAATACTCATTATTGCATTATATTATAATAATAAATATATAATATAATAATAAATATATAATATATTATTATAAAATGGAATTTATAGTAATTGTACTATTTTTGGAATAAAAATATATAATTTTAATGATGACGATTTTGCTAATATATTATTTGAAGAAAAATATGATGAGATAATGAGTTATGAACAATTGAGAGAAGCATATTTATTCTATACTGGGTTGAATAACAAGCATGAAATATATTTTCAATTTTATACTGAATTTAGTAGCACATATGGTGAAGGAACTTATTTTGGTTGGTCTCCGATGTCCTTGAATCTATTTTTAGAAAAATTTTGCATCTGAAATGAATATATGTTTAAAAATATAATAATTTAAATATAATAAATAATTATATAATATGGGACACAAACTATCAAAGCCACTTAAAAAATCATTAATACAACCAACACAAATATTATCTAAT
>Ga0214921_10000977_pt1 | contig 50266 bp, 80 predicted proteins | sample LL1505_MetaG_FD_177992 | JGI IMG/M metagenome (GOLD analysis project Ga0214921, IMG submission 177992) | Freshwater microbial communities from Lake Lanier, Atlanta, Georgia, United States - LL-1505 | ecosystem: Environmental > Aquatic > Freshwater > Lake | place: USA: Georgia | collected... | reverse complement strand
CCACAATTTAAATCTGGCGGAATGTTTCGCACAGGATATGTCGGCGGTGGGCTTGCTAAACTACACGACAAAGAATTTGTTATGAATGCTGGGGCGGTTAAAGATTATGGGGTAAGCAACCTTAAAGCTATGAATAATGGAACATACAACAATGGTTCCGTGTATAATAGTTATGGAGTAAATATCAATGTTGGTGGTTCTAATTCAAATGCCAGCGACATTGCACGAACAGTTATTAGAGAAATCAAAAAGATTGATTCTCAACAAATTAGGAGCACTAGAATTTAATGGCAGATAATTATGCAGAATATTTAAATGGTAGAAAAAGATATTCTCGTCCACAAGCAATGCTCTGGGCAGATAATTCTGGAACATTTTCAGTAAGAGAAACAGCAAATATTACTGCAGTTACTCCATCAAATCCTGCTGTTGGTAGTGTAAAATATACTGCTGCAAACAATTTTGCTATTGGAGATTTTGTCAATATTGATGGACTTCTTCCAGCTGGATATAATGGAACATATGCAGTTACTGGAGTTACTCCAACATTTTTTGTTGTTACAAATACAACTACCGCAGGAGTTACAGATGCTATTGGTGTTGCTGGAAAAGCATCATATGTTCCAACTGGAACTGAAATTAATTCAAATGATACCTCCAATAACTTCATTATTCTCTCTGACGACAATAGAGCACCTATTGATTTTTCTCAACAAAGAATTGAAAATAGAAGAAGAACCGTAAATGGTCGTATGCGTTCATACCATACCGCCGATAAACTTCAAATATCTGTTTCTTGGGATATGCTTCCATCTCGTTCATTCTCAAATGACCCTAATTTTAATCTAGCTACTGGTGCTGTAACTACTACTGGATATAGTGGTGGTGTAAAAACAGCAGACCCAAATATCTATGGAACATATTTATTCCAATACACAACTGATGGCGGTGCTGGTGGTGCAGAAATTCTTGACTGGTATGAAAACAACAAAGGTTCTTTCTGGGTTTATCTATCCTATGATAAATATCCTAATTTTGAAAATGCTGGAGACAAGTATAAACACCTAGCAGAATATAGTCAGGTACTAGAAATGTTTATTTCTGACTTTAGTTATTCTCTTGTAAAACGTGGTGGCACTAATTATGATTTTTGGAACATTAGTGTAACCCTGGAAGAAGCATAATGTTTACACAAGAAACCAAAACAGCAACTATTACTAATGCCGTTTCAAATGGTTCTACAATTGTCTATACAAATTTGGACACTAATACTTTTGCTGTTGGAGATATTATTCATATTTCTGGAATAACACCATCAGCCTTTAATATACCAGATGCAGTTATTACAGCAAGAACATCCTCAAATTTTACCATTGCAAGCACAAAAACAGGAACCTATTCTAGTGGCGGTATTGCAATATACGATGAAGTAAAAAATCATACTATTAGTGAGTCTACAATTAGAACACAAAGTTTAGTTCTTGCAGAGTGGAATTTAAATTTAGCAAATAATATTGCTAAAATTGGTAACTATCGTTATAGACCATCAGATTTTAGTAGTCCGTTTAATACAATTGCAACAACATATAGTTCTAATGATACTGCAAATAATTATACAAATGCAACATATGCAGACATACTCATTGATGGTGGATATGAAGATGATGGCACACCATACTTTTCTCAATCAAGAAATGAGCAGCAAAAACTTTTAATGTCTTTAGAAGATTGTTTTGGCAAAAATAGACCACGTTCTGGAATTAATAAATTAATGTTTTTCCCAACTGCAAGAAATATTCCTTCAAGTAATGAGCATATGGCACAAAGACCAAGATATTATGTTGCAAGTAAAGATGATAATTTTAAATATTGGTCATCTTTTAGAACAGAAGTTTTAAGTGCAACAATTACTGGAGTATCTAGGGCTACACCATCTGCTGGCAATGTTACATACACTGCAAATAATAATTTTGTTCCTTATCAAACTGTGCACATTAGTAATCTATCTCCTTCAGAATATAATGGAACTTTTACTATTGTAGAATGCACTAGCACTACCTTTACTGTTGTAAATTCATCAACAACATCATTAATAAATCAAAATGGAACAGCCATTTCAGATGATATTGCTCGTGGTGTTTCCGAATCAAATTCATCGGGGTATGGATATTATATTGATGATGCAGCACCATTTGTTGTATATGCAGAAGCTGTTCCAACAAATAGAATTGTAGTAAAAATGCAAACTCATATTGGAACATATGATATGAGTAATGGGGCTAGTGGAGACCAGTTTTATGGAGATTATAACAAACAAGCTCCAGCAGGTTGGTCAATCCAAAAATTAGATTCACTAGATTCAACAATTACTGCTGTGTCTCCATCTACCCCATCAGCTGGAAGCGTTAGATATACTGCAAACAATAATTTTTCTGTTGGAGATACTGTAGTAATTACTGGTCTTGCTCCTTCTGGATATAACGGAACTTTTACAATTACAGCAAGAACATCAAGTTATTTTGTTGTTGCTAATGCTACAACTGCGACGGTAACTGATTCCAATGGAACAGCTACTGTGTCTGATAAATGGCAAACTTTAGAGTATTTTTATCCAGGACAAACTCGTGATGATGGCGAGACTCCAATAATTAAAGAAGACGGTTATGTAGAGCTTGAATATGGTCTTGTTATTCCTTCTGGATATGAAACTACATTTTATTATGCTGGAGATTATGCTACAGCATCTAGTCTTCCAGTTGCATCCAATGTTGGATATGGATATTTGGTTGGAGCAAGTTCTTCAACTCCTGGACAATGGTATATTTATAATGGCAGTACATATGATTCTCCAGTTACCGCATCATATAGCTGGAGACTTCACGAAGAAACTATAAATAGATTTACCCCATTTGCAAAAGATTTAACAAATCCATCAACATATGGTTCAGGTCTTTACCGTGAGTTTGATTATATAAAAGGTTTAAGAATTGTTGTAGAAGAAATGACAAAAGGAAACATTCCATTTGATTTGATTGAGATATCACCAAGACTTGCTGTAGACCTTTCAGATAAAACAACTGGATTTTCCGTAAAGAAACACGCATCTGATTTAGGAAATAGCGGTATGCCTGTTGGTCAACTTTTAGCAGGTACTGGAGACCTAAACTTATTTGATTACGACCAAGCATTTAATTCAAACAATACAAACAGTATTATCAATAAATTTATTGCTAAAAATTTACAAGTTAAGCTATATGAAATTGTTGTAGATGTAAATGATTCCGACTATTATTATCCAATTAAAACTATGAACTGTGATGGCTTTCCAGATTATTCTGCATCAGATAGAAGCGTAACTCTACAACTTCGTGACCAGTTTACTATGTTTGAGTCAATGGTAGCACCACAAGTATTTGTGAGAGATGTATCTTTAAGTTGGGCTATTGCAACAATATTTGATTCAATTGGATTTTCTAATTATGTTTTTAAAAGAGTTGATGGAACAGAAGACCCAATTATTCCATACTTTTTTATTGCACCACAAACAAGTGTAGCCCAGGTATTACAAGATTTGGCGGTATCTACTCAGCATATGATGTTCTTTGATGAATACAATAACTTTATTATTATGAGTAAAGAATACGCAATGCCAACAGTAGACCAACGCTCTACAGATTTTGCTCTTTATGGTTCACAAGATTACAACACATCATCAACTGGATTAAACAATAGTATTAAATTTAAAAATTCTAAGCTTGCAAATATCTTGGGTATTAATTCTAAAATTAGTGATATATATAATGCTGGAAAAATCAACTATAGTGCAAGAAGTATTAGAAGGTCTATTGCAGAAATTAAGCAAGCATACAACGTAGACAATTATAGAACATGGGTTTATCAGCCAACATTACTTTGGGAAGCACCACCAGAACAAAATACAAAAAGTATTAATCAGGTCAATAACCAAAGTTCTGGATATGCCCTAACTGCTATACCACTTAATTCAACCCTGTCTACAACACTACCACAGCCAAAATCAGCAACGTTAGGATTGGTAGCTACTCTTATAGCTGGAAGTAGAGCAGTAACTTTAACCACTGGCTCAACAACCAATTTTGCTGTTGGACAAACACTTACAAAAAATAGTGGCACTGGTGCCTTCGGCAACGGCGTTAAAATTTCTGAGATTATCTCTAGTTCAGAATTTATAACAAATGCTGAACACAGCACAAGTGGTTCTATAACATTTAGTGCAGATTTTATTATGACAAATAACATTCTTGACCTAAGCGAAGGTGTATATTGGATGCCAAGATATAATGGATATTTTTATGCCAATGGGGAAATTATTAAATATGATGCTGTTGAGTATTCAGTAGACATTGGTGGAGTAAGTACTCTTGTATGGATTACTAGCATTCAAGAATATTCAAACTATTTCTCAAAATTAGATTTTGGTAAAAAGATTTATCCAACAGGAAGAGTTAGAATTTATTCAAAGATTGATGAAACTGGAACATCTATTGCTCAACATGGTAGAGGACAATTTGGTACAGAAATTGTAGAACACCCTGCAGGTTTATCTGATATCTGGAAAGACTCAACGAAACGAAAAGGTTTTATAATGAAGTCAGAATATCTTTTTGATAATAAAACTGCAGGAACTACTGAAAACGGAGCTGCTGGCGTTACAACAAACGCAACAAACCTTGCTCAAAAATCTGCAAAAATTCAAGAAAAAATTAAAAATGTTTTAATTTCTATAGATGGAGAGTCAAACCAAGATGGCATAAGAGCACGAACAAGAGCAGAGCGTGGGGGTAGCGTTCAATCTTCTGCATTAGTGTTTTCTGGACCATCATTAAAAGATTTAAATAATAAAAAAATTAAACCTAGAGATATGGTTACCTACATTCCAAAACAATTAGATGAAACTTATCGTCATTTTGGAACAAGACTAAGAATATTGGGAAGTCCAGTTCAAACTCCTGGAAAAAAAGAAATACTTACAACACAAAATGTAGATAATGGTATGAAATTATATAATGGTTTAAAAATAACTGGTGGCTCTGCTGGACTAGCCTTTATGTTAGATAAAAGTTCAAGCACAAACAATGGTTATTATTTTGAAATAGCAGCATTGTCATATGATGGAACAGATAAATCTACTACCCTTGACAACATTTTCTTTTATAAAGTAAAAAAAGATACAGGCTCTTCTAATGCAATACCAGTTTATTTATATAGTGGTCAAGCAACAATTTTGGTAGACCAAGGAGAGTTTGTTGGTCAATCAAGAACTATGGCTGAAGACTATCCAACTGTTTATGACATAGCAGTAGAGTATGAAACACTTAGTTCAAAATGGAAAAGATTTTATTTATACATAAATAATTCATTAATTGCGGTGGTAGATGATAAAGATTCTCTACCAATTAAAAAGAATATGGCAATGTTTGTACGAGGTACTACAAAAGCAATGTTTGAAAATATTTATGCAATTAGAAAACGATATGAAAAAAATCCAAATTCAATTATTTCTGCACCCCCAATACAATCTAGAACAATTTTTGATGATGATTCTATCTCAACAAATGAAGGATTGACTAAGTATGCAATTAGTGGAATGGTTCAAAAAACATTCTTATCAAATGTTGGTGGCTCAGGGGCAGAACACAATTTATATTTTGATGAATTTGGAACTATTATGCGAGAAGCAGCATATTTTAATATTAAATATGATAAGGCATATCCAGCATTAACTGCAAAAATGAGTCCAACAATAAGTTCTTTCAAGGGTTATACCGTTTCTAAATTTACTCCAAATGCTTATGGTGCAGAATTTATGGTATTTAACTGTACAGACACAATTCTTATGGTTGGTCCAGATACTGGAAACTATTTAAGAATTCAGGGAGTAACTTTGACCGACGAAGTTGCCACAACATTGACTGTAGATGATTATTATAATAAAAGGTCAGACTTTTCTAATCCAACATTTAGCGGTACAAAGTTGGAAACCGTTGACCTATATAATCAATACATAGATATTAAAAACAGTAGAACAACATATGGCATAAAAGAGTTTGACATTAATGCAAAGTATATACAAGACCAAGATGTTGCTAATGAACTTATGGGTTGGCTAATATCTAAAATTTCAAAACCTAGAAAAGCTGTTGGAGTTGAAGTTTTTGGAGTTCCATATGCCCAATTGGGAGATATTGTTACAGTTGATTATGTTGATGAAGATAATGTTAATCAAATATCATTAACATCAGATTCTAGATATGTTGTTTATTCATCTGAATATAACTATTCAGAAAATGGTCCACAACAAACTATATACTTAAGTGAGGTGCAGTAATGGCAAATTCAAATGACAATAATAATCCATCTTTTAACAACAGTATAAATAATGGAAATTCTATCCCCAAATTTCTATTACGTCCACCTGTGCCAAATAATCCACTTGCCGAGTTTTTGGGTATTAAAAATGTTCCAGACTTACCATCGGATGATAAAGAAACTAAAAAACCAGATACTAATGGTGTAATCACTCCATCTAGAGAAACTAGTATTAATCAAATAAATTTTAACGAACAAACCATGACCCCTGAAGCTTTTGAAGATTTAATTCTTGAAGATATTGGCGGTAGAGAACTGCTTACTTTATCTAGACATGACAGCTTAATTGGAATTACAGCACCAAAATATTCACCAATTAAAAATATTAGTGCTACTTTACTTGCTAACTCTCCAATAAATATTGCACCAAATCCAAATAGTACAATAGATTTTTTCGATACCTTTTCTATTTTACTATCATCATATATACCGACAGACACAGAACTTAATGCCTTGGATGCAGGTTATAAAAAATATTATTTATATTATGAACCATCTACCAATTCGTTTATCATTAATGCTTCTAACATATTCAATAACGAAGGGGTAGAGGTAGAATTCATTACATTCAGTTCTTTGAATGATGATACAATATATACATGATAACTAATAGCGGAATAAATCTTTTATCTAAATATATAGCTGGACAGCTACCAACATTTGCATCACACATTAGTCTTGGCTGTGGACCAAATGCAGTATCTTCATCTGGCTCACTTGGTACTTATTCTACAAAAACATCTATGGATTTAGAAATGATACGTATTCCAATTACATCTCGTGCTGTAAGGATTATTGGTACAGATTCTTATGTTATTTTTACAGCAGAAGTTCCATCAGCAGATAGATATGCATTTACAGAAATTGGAATTTATCCAGCAGAAAAAAGCAATACCCCAGGTTCTGTAGACAGCACTATGATAAGTAATTTTAATAATGCTGAATCATGGATTGCACACAATAATACCGCCTCTAGTCAGCTAGATGTTGAATCACAAGTTGAAATTTCTGGTTCTATTGCACCCTCTAGTGGTGTTTCTGTGTTTATTTTAAATTCAGACAATGCAATGTTTTCTGGAGATAGACTTACAAGACAAGAACAGCCAAGATATTTAAATGAGTCAATTGCCATTAAAGGAAACTATTCATCTGTTTCTAGCGGTTCACTTGTATATACTGGAAAACATATTCATAAATCTGGAGTAGACTTGTCAGCACTTGATACCGCTAACGAAGTAGTAGATGAACTAAGGCTTGGATTTTCAGTAGCAAGCACATCTGCAGTTGACGCATCAAATCCAACAGCAGTAAAAATAGGAATTGATTTTTGTAGTGACGACCCAAATGCCGCTGCACCAACGGTATACGCAAGATGGGAAATAAATCCAACAGTTACATCAACAACTAGATATCAGGTAGCGTCTACAAAACTATATTCATTAACAAAAACAGCCACATTTACATGGTCTCAAGTACAGTATATAAGAATTTATGCAAACATAGATAGCTCTACATCCTACTACTTATTACTTGACGCACTACGTTTTGAAAATCTTTCAGCAATAGATTCACAATATTCTTTGGCTGGATATACTGTTGTTGTAAATACAAATTCTCAACCAATTATTAAAGAAGAAAATGGTGCCAGCCTAATAGAGTATAGGTTTAAAGTGGATGCATAATGGCTATTAAAAATTTTAGTGTATCTTCAAAATCGTTCCCACTAATATTTTCAGATGGAAGTTATCATATTAGATACAGAATGAATACTGAAAATAAGCAAATTGCATCAGACTGGTCAGACGTGTATCAAATTTTTATTAATACTGACCCAGAAAAAACTACTGCAGAATTCATACTTGATGAACAACAAATAAATCTAACCATATCACCAACCTATGACAATCTAGCAGTATTGATAAAAAGTGATGCAATAAAAAATCCTCTTTTTTCAAATATGAAATATGACTTTTATGTAAAATGGGCATATAGTGAAGCCAGCCCAGTATATGATACAAATTGGACATATGTTGGAGAAAAATCATCTTCAGAAGCATATCTTACAGTTCCAAATAATCCAAGAGCATATTATGTAAAGGCAAGAATCCAAATTGCAACTTACGATAAAGTAATTTCTAATAATGTTAAGCTTGTAGAAAGTACGGAGGGAGTGTCCACAACCTATGTTGCCGTTACTGGTAACATTGACGGAGGTGTGATATAATTACATTATGGCTATTTTAGAAACTCCAGCACAAGGCACAATTATTGACGTTGCCTACTTATCAAACATTGTTCAGACATTAAATAAGTTTGCAACAGATTATGGTTCACAAAAAAACTCTATTGTTTCAACTCAAAGACAGGCTGCCGATACAACTGTAGCAACACCAAACCTAGCTTTTTCAGCTGGTAGAGTAATGGTAACATCAGATAACAATAGCAAGACAAAAGATGTTATTCCATTTACATTTGAATTTAATAAAAGTTTTAAGTATCCACCAACTGTTACTTTTACCCCACAATCTTCTGCAACAGGACTAAAGAGCAATACATCAAATGTTTCTGTTGTGATTAATGAAGTTACAAACAATAAAGTTAAGGGAACTGTTTACTTTAATTCAGAAGCAAGAAATGTAAATATTTATATTCATGTTATTGCTATCGGCTTACCTGTTGGTGTTTAATGGATAGAGAAGCATATAACAGTGCTCCAGTAATTCCAGGCAGCAAAAAGGTTTGGTTTCTTAATGGAGACCTTGTAAGAATACATCACTTAAATCGCTCTAACGGAATTATGTCTGTATACAATATTATTAAAGACCAGATTGAAAGTTGTCTTGTTACTGATTTTAAACGCAATCGCAAAAAAGCATATACTGTTGGAGAAACAGCAACCCTAGTAAATCGACACAAAAAGTATTTACCCAATCTTATGAAGCGTGGTGTAATCCCACATCCAACAGGTGGTCAAAAAGGTGGGGCAACTGGATGGCAAGTAAGAAGTTATTATTCAGAGTTGCAGGTTCACGAAATTCGTGATATACTAGCTACCTACCACATTGGACAACCACGTAAAGATAAATTAATTACCAACGATATAACTCCTACAAAACAGGAGTTGACAAGACGTATGGGTGATGGTATACTTACATATACAAGGACCGAAGACGGTCGTTTTATTCCAGTTTGGAACGAAGAAATTTAACGAGAGAGTATGGGTATGGAGAACGAGAATACTAAAGTAACAGTTGGTCTAGGATATACATTGAACCTAGGCAACTTCCAATCACTACGCATTGACATTAGCGTAAGTGATAACAAGCGTGAGGGTGAAAACACCAATGACGCATTTGAGCGTGTTTACGCATTTGTAGAAAAGAAGCTTACCGACAAGGTAGCAGAGGCACAGTCGGAGACTGAAAACAAATAATGGCTGAACGCAAAGACCGAATGGCTTTGCTCTCTCGCTATGCTAAACTTCACACAAAGCATTATGAAGAGCGAGTAACGCTTAATCTAAATGTAGAACAATGGGCAGCGGATGCCCTTATTGAATCCTATGGATTACCAGAATGCTATGACATTCTAGATTATTATTTTGAAACAAGTCCAAACCCAAGCTGGAAATGGTTTGCAAATTATGCAGACCGAATTGTAGATGCTATTGAAGTTAGAAAACAAGACCAGGCAGAGAGAGCCGAACGTAGGGCGAAAGCCAAGGAGTGGTTAAATGAGTAATACAGAATCAAAACTAATATCGGCAGTCTTGCAAGACAAGCAAGTTCACGTATTGCTACAGGCAAACGTAGACAACATTCTTAGAACACACAATGATATTTGGACTTTTGTTCGCAACTATTCAGAAGCCAATGGAACAGTTCCTCCTACCTCGCTGGTAGTCGAAAAGTTCCGTGATTTTATTCCTGTAGATGGTGTTGGAGCGACTAAGTATCACCTAGAAGAATTACAGGCTGAATTCCTTAATGATAGCCTTAAAGATGTGCTACGCTCAACTGCTGCAGATGTACAGTCTGGTCAGGGTACAAAAGCCCTAGAAGACCTAATTGCTAAAACCTCAGAACTACGAAAGAATACAGCAGTCATTCGTGACATTGATGCAACAGACCTAGACTCTGCTGTAGCATACTTTGAAAACTTAGCTAGACAACAAGAACTTGGTGCCATTGGTATTAAGACTGGTCTTGCTGGCTTTGACAACTATCTACCTGCAGGTATCATGCCAGGTCAGCTAGGTGTTTTCCTAGCCTATCCAGGTATTGGTAAGTCTTGGATGGCTCTATACTTTGCGGTACAAGCTTGGAAACAAGGCAAGTCACCACTAATTATTTCACTTGAAATGTCAGAGACAGAAGTTCGTAACCGTGTATTTACAATTATGGGTGAAGGTCTTTGGTCACACCGTAAAATGAGCAATGGTCAGGTAGAGATTGAGGACCTAAAGCGTTGGCATAAGAAAGAACTTGCTGGTAAGCCAGAGTTCCATATCATCTCTAACGATAATGGTGGAGAAGTTACACCATCAGTTATTCGTGGAAAGATTGACCAGTATAAGCCAGACCTAGTTATTGTAGATTATTTGCAACTAATGTCACCTAATCAAAAGTCAGATAACGAGACGGTACGTATGAAGAATCTTTCTCGTGAACTAAAGCTTATGGCTATTAGCGAAGAGATGCCTATCATTGCTATCTCGTCTGCAACACCAGATGATGTCAACAAACTAGACACTGTTCCGACTTTGGGACAAACTGCATGGTCACGCCAGATTGCCTATGATGCTGACTGGGTGCTTGCATTAGGTCGTGCCACTAACTCTGACATTATTGAATGCGTGTTCCGTAAAAACCGTAATGGTTTTATGGGTGAGTTTATTGTTCAGGCAGACTTTGACAAGGGTTATTACCGATACAAGGATTTTGAAGAAAACTAGTTATAATGGGGTATGGTCAACATACACCACAAACCAGTTAAACATTTTTTCTTGGATGGCAAAATCCACGATGATGCAGCTATCGGTAGACTTAAAATTGAATACATTAGATTAGTCACCGCAGAAATGCGTCTATCTGGATATGTTCCAAGACTTGACATTGACCCAGATTTTACGATAGAATTTAATAGTACAACAGAATATTTTACATTTCAATTATCAATGTATGGAACTTATGTAGGAAGAAGAAAGAGCGAATGGATTACAGGAATAGACGGAACAGTAGCGTATACACGCCAGAACAAATTAAACGAATTCTTGCAGGGTCAGGAATCAACGTCGAATCAGAAGTAGACTCTGACTACATTATTTTCTGCCCTTTTCACAACAACCATCGCTCACCTGCTGGTGAAATTGATAAACGTTCTGGTTTTTTCTTTTGTTTTTCCTGTCAGCACGTTTGTGACCTAACTGCTTTTGTTATGCACACTTCTAATCGCACCTACTTTGAGGCAGTACGCTTTATTAAATCTAAGGAAACAGAGTCTGACCTTTCTTATCAGATTAATCAAGCATTGGTAGTTAAGCCAGATTACAATCCATACGATGAACTGCAAATTAAACGACTAAGCCAACAAGCATTAGAGTCACCACGAGCAATGAGATATTACTCAGGAAGGCTTATAAACGAAGCCTCAATACGCAAATTTGATTTGGGGTATAGTGAGAAGCAAGATATGGTTACAATCCCTGTAGCGTCCCCTGACGGCGTTTCTGTGGGGTTTGTGGGTCGCTCAGTAGAGGGTAAAGAGTTTAAAAATACACCAGGACTACCAAAGAGCAAAGTGCTATTTAATCTACACAGAGTCAAAGCATCTAGCAAGGTATATGTAGTGGAATCATCATTTGATGCTATTCGACTTGACCAATGTGGTTTTCCTGCAGTAGCAACACTTGGAGCAAATGTATCCAAAATTCAAACAGACCTACTTCAAAAGTATTTCAATGAGATTTATGTCATTGCAGATAACGATGAAGCTGGCGGTAACATGAAAGACAAGCTTATAGAGCGTCTTGGAAGTCGTGTTAGCGTTATTAAATTAGATAAACAATATAAGGATATTGGCGATATGTCAGATGATGCAATTAAAAATATTGAAGAATCATTTGACAATACTATCGCCAGTATGCTAAACTAGTAATCCGCTAAAAATACATATAAGGAGAATAAAATATGAGCGTAATTAGAGGGCTAAAAGATATCAGTGCATTAGTTGATAAGCCAAAATATGATAGCAGTGCAAATGGTGGACAGAAGGTACGCTGGGTAAAACTAGCCGATGGTCAGTCTGCTAAGATTCGTTTTGTTGAGGAGCTAGACCAAGACTCAGCAAACTACAGCGAAGACCGTGGACTTTCAGTGGTTATCGCAGAACACACCAATCCAAAGGATTACAAGCTTAAGGCTGCTTGTACTATCGACTCAGAGGGTCGTTGCTATGGTTGTGAAATGGCTCGCAAGGAACCTAAGTCTGGTTGGCGTTCACGCCTACGCTTCTACTGCAACGTCATTATTGATGATGGCACAGAGGCTGCCTATGTGGCTGTCTGGTCACAGGGTATCTCAAAGCAATCAGCATTCAACACTATCCGTGAGTATGCTCTAGAGACTGGTTCAATCTCAAACCTTGAGTGGAAGATTAAGCGTAATGGTCAGGGAACTGAAACCAACTACACCCTACTTCCAACCAAGCCAGATTCAGAGCCATACACCTGGGGAACCGTTGAGTCATTTGACCTTGAAAAGGTTGTTCGTGAAGTTGCTTATGCAGAGCAGGAGAATTTTTACTTCGGCTTTGGTCAGGCTGCTTCGGTAACCTCAAGCAATACAGACTGGTAAAAACCACTGAGCTGGGCATCTCCGCAAACTGCCCCACACAAACTTTTAATTCTAACGAAGGAAATAATGAGCTACGCTCCACTTCACGTTCACACCCACTACAGCCTATTTGATGGCATTGCCACACCACAGGAGTACGTTGACCGTGCTGTATCTGTCGGTATGACTTCTATTTCAATCACAGACCACGGTTCACTATCTGGACACCGTGAGATGTATCGTGCTGCTAAGGCTGCAGGTATCAAGCCAATTCTTGGTGTTGAGGGGTACATCTGTAAAGACCGCTTTGACCACGAAGAGAAGGATAAAACAGACCTTCTAAATCTAAACTATAACCACCTTATTATCCTTGCAAAAAACTCACAAGGACTAGAAAACCTTAACAAGCTTAATGAACTTGCTTGGACAGAAGGATTCTTCAAGAAGCCACGTATGGACTGGGAAATCCTAGCCAAGTACAAAGATGGTCTAGTCATTACTTCTGGATGTCTTTCAGGCTTCCTATGCAAGGCTATTGAGGCAGACAATCTTGCTGCTGCCAAGGAACACATCAAGTGGGCTAAGGAGGAGTTTGGGGATAACTACTACATTGAGGTAATGCCACACAACCCAGCAGATGTAAACAAGATGCTTCTTGACCTTGCTGATGAATTTGGTATCAAGCCTGTTATTACTCCAGACTGCCACCATGCAGACAAGTCACAGCGTGACATTCAGGAACTAAAGCTTATCCTAAACTCCTACTCTAATAAGACTGAGAAGGAAGTGACTTTTGCAGGTACGCAGAAGTATGATAACCTTATGGACAAGCTAGACTATCTATATGGTGCAGACCGTCAGATGTCATTTAAGCACTTTGAGATTCACCTATTGTCTGATGAAGAGATGCGAGCAGTCATGCTTGCTCAAGGCATTGACCGTGAAGATATGTATCAAAACAGCAAGGACATTGCAGACCAGATTGAAGACTACGATATCCAAGACCACCTAGATTTGCTTCCAGCACAGTATGTTAATCCAGACCAAGAACTTTATGAACTAGCCATTGAGGGTCTTAAGACTCGTGGCTTGGCAGATAAGCAGGAATACACAGACCGTCTTGACGAAGAACTTCAGATTATCAAAGACAAGAAGTTTGGTCCTTACTTCCTAGTTGTTCGCAATATGATTAACTGGGCTAAGAAAGAAGATATCATGGTAGGACCAGGACGTGGTTCTGCTGCAGGTTCGCTACTCTGCTATGCTCTTGGTATCACAGACGTAGACCCAATTCAACATGGTCTACTATTCTTCCGATTCATTAACCCAGAACGTAATGACTTCCCAGATATCGATACAGATATCCAAGACTCACGCCGTGAAGAAGTAAAGGACTACCTAGTTCGTCAGTATCGCCACGTTGCATCCATTGCAACATTTCTTCAGTTTAAGGGTAAAGGTATTGTTCGTGACGTAGCTCGTGTTCTAAATATTCCGCTACCTGACGTTAATAAAGTACTCAAGCTTGTTGACGACTGGGATGAATATCTAACATCTAAGTCAACCGCAGAATTCCGTGACAAGTATCCAGAGATTGAAGAATATGGAGAACAGCTTCGTGGTCGTATTCGTGGTACTGGTATCCACGCTGCAGGTGTTGTAACGTCCAAGGAGCCTATCTTCAAATTCGCCCCACTAGAGACACGCACTAGTCCTGGTAATAAGGAACGTATTCCTGTTGTGGCGGTAGACATGGAAGAAGCAGAACGCATTGGTCTTATTAAGATTGACGCACTTGGTCTAAAAACTCTATCTGTTATTCAGGACACTCTTAAAATTATTGAAGAACGAACTGGTGAAAAGATTGACCTACATAAGATTGATATGGAAGATAAAAAGGTTTACGCCATGCTTTCTGACGGATTCACCAAGGGTGTATTCCAATGTGAAGCTACTCCATATACTAACTTGATAGTCAAGATGGGTGTCAAGAACTTTGCAGAACTTGCAGCATCTAACGCTCTAGTTCGCCCAGGTGCTATGAACACCATTGGTAAAGATTATATTGCTCGTAAGCACGGTAAGCAGAATCTAGACTACAAGCACCAAATTCTAAAAGCATTCACCCAAGAGACCTATGGATGTATCTTGTACCAAGAGCAGGTTATGCTTGCTTGTACAGAACTTGGTGGTATGACTATGGCTGAGGCTGATAAAGTTCGTAAGATTATTGGTAAGAAGAAGGATGCTAAAGAGTTTAAGCAATTCCAAGACCAATTCGTTGCAGGTGCTTCTCGCTATCTGTCTCCAAACATTGCAGAAGAACTATGGCATGACTTTGAGGCTCACGCAGGGTATTCATTCAATAAGTCACACGCTGTGGCATATTCAACGCTATCATACTGGACAGCATGGCTAAAGAATAGTTATCCAATTGAATTTATGTATTCTCTTCTTAAAAATGAGAGTGACAAGGATGCTCGTACAGAGTATCTAATTGAAGCAAAGCGTATGGGAATTCCTATTCGTTTACCACACATTAATGATTCGGGTATGGACTTTACAATCGAAGGAAAAGGAATCCGCTTTGGACTTTCAGCAATCAAATACATTTCTGACAACATTGCTTCTAAGTATATTGACGCTCGCCCTTTTAGCTCCTACAAACAACTTGAGGAGTTTACTTTTGGCAAGGGGAATGGCGTTAATAGTCGTGCCCTTCAGGCTCTTCGCCTTATTGGTGCTGCAACTTTTGACGATAATCCTCGTAATGATGAAGAGGTTAAAGAAAATCTTTACGAATATCTAAACCTACCAGAGTTTAACGTATCTATTCCACAGCACTACCACGCCTTTATCAATGACGTGGAAGAGTATGAAGAAAAGGGTTCGTTCATTCTTATGGGAATGATTAAGGGCATTAAGCGTGGCAAGGGCTGGAGTCGTGTAGAGATTCTAGACAAGACTGGCAGTGTAGGTATTTTTGACGAAGAGCAATCTTTGATTGAGGCAGGTCGCACTTATATTATTTTGGCAAGTGATAATAGAATTGTTACTGCTATTCCAGCAGATGAAATTAAGGGAAGTCAAACAGGACTAATTAAGATTCTTAATTTCCGTATGCTACCCTACAAGGAAGACGAACTATTTGTAGTATCATTTAGACCACGAGTAACTAAGACTGGTAAGAAAATGGCTTCGTTAGTTTTAGCAGACGGTGCAAGAGAACTTCACAGCGTTACAGTATTCCCTACAGTCTTTCCAAAGGCTTATATGAAAATTGACGAGGGTGGAGTATACAAATTCTCTTTGGGTAAAACTAAAGACGGAACAACTATTATGGAGGATGTATTTAATGTTTAATGAAGTATCGCAACACCTGCACGAGATTGCAGTAGAAAAAGGTTTTTGGGATGTGATTAAAGATGCTCCACAAGAGCAGGTAGATATCTTTATGACCAAGCAGTTGATGATGATTGTATCAGAGGCTGTAGAAGTTATGGAAGCTATTCGTAAGTCACACGGTCCAGAAGCAATTGCAGACGAGGTGGCAGATATTCTTATTCGCACATTTGACCTGTATGCTGGACTACTTGAATATGAATACACCAACGTATCACTTGACGAAGCATTTGAAAATAAGACAGCATTTAACAAGTCACGCCCACAGAAGCATGGGGTAAAGTTTTAATGACAACTATGGAAGAAGCTTTGGCATCACTAGACCCAAAGATTAGAAAGCGTCTTACAAATGGTGTAGGATTTACCACAACATTTCAAAAGACTCCTAGCCACGGTCTCAACCGTGCTCTCAATGGCGGATTGCCATATGGTCGTCAGGTATTGGTTTGGGGAAGCAAGTCTTCTGCTAAGTCTTCGTTATGTCTTCAAATGATTGCTCTAGCACAAGAAGAGGGCAAACTATGTGCCTGGATTGATGCAGAGATGTCATACTCAGAGGATTGGGCTAAAAGACTTGGGGTAGACACAGACAACTTAATTGTTTCACAGGCTCGTACTATTAATGAAATGGTAGATGTTGGCACTGCTCTTATGAACGCAGGTGTTGATATAATTGTTATTGACTCTATTACATCACTTCTACCAGCAATTTATTTTGAAAAGGGAACAGATGAACTTAAGGAATTGGAAAACACTAAGCAAATCGGTGCTGAGTCAAGGGACTTTAGCAATGCTTGGAAGATGCTTAACTATGCTAATAACAAAGTTAAGCCTACTATGCTTGTTCTTATTTCTCAGTCTAGGAATAATATTAGTGCTATGTATACTTCTCAGCAGCCTAGCGGTGGTCAAGCTACTAAGTTTTATTCATCGACGGTTATCAAGCTTTTCAGTTCCGAATCAGACAATCAGGCTATTAAAGGAAAGATTGCTGTTGGAGATAAACTCATTGAGGAAAAAGTTGGACGAAAAGTTCGTTGGGAAGTCCAATTTTCCAAGACATCGCCAGCCTTCCAGTCTGGGGAGTACGATTTTTATTTCCGTGGGGACGTTGGCATTGATAGCGTTGGTGACCTCGTGGATACTGCAGAGATAATGGGTATCGTAAGCCGAACAGGGGCTTGGTACATACTACCAGATGGCTCAAAACTTCAGGGTAGAGAAGCATTTGTTAATCGTGTTCGTGAAGACCTAGACCTACAAGATTCAATTAGGGCACAGGTCAATGGCGAAATATAACATCTATCCTGGAACATTTGTTTGCCACACCTGCAAGGCTGAGGTAAGAACATTAAGAAGTTATCCAGAATTAAAACAACTAACTTGGATGTGTCCAGAAAAGCACCTCAGCATAGTTGACTTAAAGACAAAGAAGAATAGGAAAGACTATGAGCGAGAAGAGCGAGAGTAAACGCATTGGTGCTAAACAGCACAAAAACTCTGGTCGTGGAACTCATAAAGGCGATGCTTCTTGGGAAAACTTTACAGTAGACTTTAAAGAAGTTGGCAAATCTTTTACTCTTAATAAAGATGTCTGGGCTAAAGCAACTACAGATGCTATTCGTAATGGAAATGACCCTGCTATTGTCGTGGTACTTGGTGATTCGGGTATCAAGACAAGGCTTGCAGTAATAGAACTTTCCCTACTTGAACAAATCCTATCCGATAGTGTATAATAGAAGTACAACAACTAAGGAATTAAATTGAAAACAATAGAACATAAAACAACAATTGAACAGATAAATGGTTTGGCAGAAATTGCTGACTACATGGAAGACGAAGAGCTGACTACCGCACTAGCCTTTATTGCTAAGTTAATTATTAAACCAGACATTCCACTAAATGTTGCAACCGTGGAGATTGTACGCTTGCAAGCAATTGCAGCTAAAATGTCCTTCAAAGCCACATGGCTAACTAACGTAGATAAAGGAGACAGAGCGAAAAAGAATATTTACTACACCGCTGCAGAGGCTATTAACAACCTTGTATCGGCTCTTAAATATATCACTCGCTAGTGTTGATATGGCAAAAAGTTTATTACAACAGGTAATGCTCAAGGTAGAAGATAAAGTTTCTTCTCGTCCATCGTTCATTGACAAGGAAGCCCTAATTGAAAAAATTAATTCTGGCTATACTATTAATCGTGTAGATAAGTTTCAAACTAAAAAGTCTTTTGCTCCAAGTACAATTGCATTCTCTCATGGAGAATGTCCTCGTTACTGGTACCTAGCTTTTGAGGGTGCAAACTTTACAGACAATGCAGATGCCTATGGCGGTGCTAACATGACTGCTGGTACAAAGTCTCACGAGCGTATTCAGGAAGCTATGGGAAATGTTCCTGGGCTTTTAGTAGACTCAGAGTTTAAAGTGACTTATGACGACCCACCAATCTTTGGATATGGTGACGTAATGCTTAACTGGGAAGGCTCAGACCTTCTTGGTGAAATTAAAACAATGCCAAATGAAGGCTTTGAATATCGTAAAATTGCAGGTAAACCAAAAAATGGTCACCTAATTCAGTTGCTTATTTATATGAAGATTCTGAATAAGAGCAAGGCAATCCTGATTTATGAAAACAAGAATAACCACGAACTTCTAATTTTTCCTGTAGAATTAAATCAGTACTATTTTGAGTGGGTAGAGAACGCTTTTGAATGGATGAAAAATGTTCGAAAGGCATGGGAAGATAAAACCCTGCCAGAGAAGAACTACCGTTCAAATTCTAAAATTTGTAAGACGTGTCCCATTAGGGAAGCGTGTGACAATGCTGGTTCTGGAGTGATTAAAATAAAATCTCTGGAGCCATTGGATGATAAAGCATTGTGAATGGTGTGACAATAAATTCACACAAAAAGTAAAGTACCAAATCTATTGTTCTGCTGACTGTAGGCAACTAGCAACTAAAGAAAAGATTGCTCAACGTTATATACAGGAGAGAACAAAAAAGAGGGCATTGGTTAAAAGATTTTGTAAATCTTGTGGACACCTATTGTCTATATATAATGAAACTCAGCTATGCGAACTATGTGACGTTAATCCAAAAGATGTATCCAAAGCACTTAAAGATATCAGAAAGTTGATAGACGGTGAATCTGAATAAACTAAAAGCCAAACCTAAAAAGTTTTGTGCTATTGATGCTAGTACAAACACATTAGCCTTTGCTATCTTTGATGATAATAAAATTGTTTATTGTGGAAAAATTAATTTTTCAGGAACAACAACTTTTGATAAGGTTATGGATGCTGCCAAGAAAACCAAAGCCTTCTTTGATAAGTTTGATTTTGATGCAATCATTATTGAACACACAGTATTTATGAACAGTCCTAAGACAGCAGCACAACTTGCTACCCTACAAGGAGCATTGCTGGGGGCTGCAGGTCTTGCTGGGGTAAAGAAGATTGGTTCTGTGTCACCAATGACATGGCAAAATTATATTGGTAACAAAAAGATAACAAAAGAAGAAAAGGCAGCAATTGTAAAAACAAATCCTGGCAAGTCAGTTTCCTGGCTTAAAAATGAAGAGCGTAACATTCGTAAGCAAAGAACTATAAACTATATCAATATTAATTATGATAAAAATCTAACAGACGATGATGTTGCAGATGCTTGTGCAATTGGTCACTGGGCATTGGCAAACTGGGATAAGGCATTTGGGTATTGAAAGTATGGTATAATTTTCTTATGGCAAGAAAGTTTTACAATGGATATAAACAAGGTCTATGGACTATTCTAGATATTCCACCCAAAAGTAGAAAAGCACTTATGCGTTGTGAGTGCGGATATGAGACTTGGAATTACATATCTAATTTATCATCTCATAAGTCACAAGGCTGTCGTTCATGTATGCTACAAACACCTGCACACAGAACATATCTTTTAGTACTTAGAACCGCCAGTAGACGTTCAATTAAGTGGGAACTTACAGAAGAACAGTGGATAGAACTAGCAATACAAAATTGTTTTTATTGTGACTCTAAACCAGGCAATATGATTTCAGAATATGGTTTTAAGTATAATGGGTTGGACAGGATAGATTCTTCTCAGGGCTACCTATTGACAAATGTTGTTACTTGCTGTAAAATATGTAACAGAGCCAAAAGCGATTTATCACAACAAGACTTTTATGATTGGGCAAGGAGATTAAATGTCAAAATTATATCAGAATGAAATGTGGCTTCGCAAGAGGTTCCATGTTGACAAGAAAACACCACAAGATATTGCTAAGGAATGCGGTACTAGCGTAGAAACTATCTATGTTTATTTAGCCAAGTTCGGATTAAGGAAATCAAAGCGTTGAGTAAAGATTTAAAGATTACAGTAGACCAAGTAAACCATCCACCACACTACACCTCTGACCCCAGTGGAGTTGAATGTATTCAGATTACCAGACATCGTAATTTTAATGTTGGTAATGCATTTAAGTATTTGTGGAGAGCAGGTCTTAAGGATGAAGCTAAGACTATCCAAGACCTAGAGAAAGCAATGTTTTATATTCAAGATGAAATTAAACGACTACAAGGAGAATACAAGTAATGGGTCGCAGACGTAAATATGCAGCACCAACAATTTCACTCAAGTTTAATAGAGAAGAGTCTTTTTTTGTAAATGATTTTCAAATCAATCGTGGTGATATAATTAAAATTAAGGATGAACACGGTGGTAAGTTTAAGGTTGATTACTATGTAACCAACACTGAGACTGGAGCCAGCTGGGTAGACTGTTTTGAGATTATCAATAAAGTTCCATCGGTATTTCGTTCTTTCAAGGTAGACCGTGTAAAGCGTATACCAACCAGAGGCAAGAGGAGTAAGCGTGTCAACGGAAGCACAATTAATTGAACACCTTGACCAAGTAAATAAGGTCGTAGAAAAGTATCTACAAGGTGCTGAACCTACCCAAATCTCTAAAGAACTTGGTATGCCACGACAGAAGGTTGTTGGGTATCTAAATGAATGGAAGCAAATGGCTTCTGATAATGCTGTTATTCGTGCAAGAGCAAAAGAAGCATTGGTAGGAGCAGACGCTCATTATAATAAACTAATTAGCAAAGCATATGAAGTTATTGATGATGCTACAACAACTGCAAACTTAACTGCTAAAACAAGTGCTATCAAACTAGTGCTTGATATTGAATCTAAGCGTATTGATATGCTACAAAAGGCTGGTCTACTTGAGAACAAGGAACTTGCAGAAGAGATGCTAGAGATTGAGCGTAAGCAAGATATTCTTGTAAACATTCTTCGTGATATTGCTAGTGAGCATCCGCAGATTCGTGACGAGATTATGCGTAGGCTTTCTCAGGTATCCAGAGAGCAAGAGGTAATTACAATTGTCAATGATGTTCAATGATTTCTTTGAAGTTCTAAAGAATAACAATTTTGCTGAGACACCTGTAAATGCTCGTACATTCGTAGAAGGTGCAGACTATCTAGGACAACCACCATTGTCTGATGTTCAGTACGATATCGTTGAAGCAATGAGTCAAATCTACAAGCTGGAAGATTTGATTGATATCATGGGCGACACAGAAGGTCGCAGGTACTATAAAAAGTACACAAAGAATGAAGTTATCCTACAACTTGGTAAAGGTTCTGGTAAGGACTTTACATCTACTGTAGCGTGTGCCTATATTGTTTATAAGTTACTTTGCCTTAAAGACCCTGCTCGCTATTTTGGTAAGCCAAGCGGTGACGCTATTGACATCATTAACGTTGCTATTAACGCACAGCAAGCTAAGAATGTATTCTTCAAAGGATTCAAATCTAAAATTGAACGTTCGCCTTGGTTTGCTGGAAAGTTTTATGCTAAAGCAGATAGCATTGAGTTTGACCATGCCATTACGGTTTATTCTGGTCACTCAGAGCGTGAGTCTCACGAGGGTCTTAACCTTCTTCTAGCAGTACTTGACGAGATTTCTGGTTTTGCTCAAGAAGTAAATACTGGAAATGACCAAGGCAAAACTGCAGACAATATCTATAAAGCCTTCCGTGCTTCCGTAGACTCTCGTTTTCCAGACTTGGGCAAGGTAGCCCTACTATCATTCCCTCGCTACCCAGGAGACTTCATTTCCCAAAGATACGATGCCGTTATTGCCGAGAAAGAAGTTATAACAAAGACTCACAAGTTTATTATGAATCCAGATTTGCCAGAAGAGACAGAAGGAAATACACTAGACATTGAGTGGGATGAAGATACAATTGTTTCTTACAAATATCCTGGAGTATTTGCACTTAAAAGACCAACTTGGGAAGTAAACCCTACTCGAAAAATTGATGATTTTAAATTAGCTTTTTATACAGACCTTGGCGATGCCATGCAACGTTTTGCCTGTATTCCAACCTATGCATCCGATGCATTCTTTAAGCAGCAAGAAAAAGTTAGAGCCTGTATGACTATTAGAAATCCACTGGACACCATCAGACGCTTTGATGAAACCTTTGAGCCTGACCAAGAGAAAACTTATTTTGTTCATGCTGACCTTGCACAGCGACATGACAAGTGTGCTGTTGCTATTGCCCACGTTGAAAAGTGGGTATCTGTTCAAGTAATGAAAGACTATGAACAAGTAGTTCCAATGATTGTAGTAGATGCTGTAGCATGGTGGGAGCCTCGTAGAGAAGGTCCTGTAAACCTTTCGGAGGTTAAGCAATGGATTCAAAACTTACGAAGACTTGGATTTAATATAGGAATGGTTAGCTTTGACCGATGGAACTCATTTGATATCCAGAATGAGCTAAAGGCTGTTGGTATTCGTACTGATACTGTTTCTGTTGCTAAGAAACATTATGAAGACATGGCAATGCTTGTATATGAAGAACGTTTAGTAATGCCAAATATTGAATTGTTATTTGAAGAACTTACAGAACTTAAAATTGTAAAGAACAACCGTGTAGACCACCCTCGTAAATCTTCCAAGGACTTAGCTGATGCTGTTTGCGGTGCTGTATTTGGAGCACTATCTCACACACCAAGAAACACCAATCAAGAGGTAGAGATTCATACCTTTAGAGATAGAAAAAATAAATCAGAAATAGAACTTCCTAAAAATACAATTGTCTTTGAACAAAAAACTGTAGAAGATGCCAAAGACTACTTGACCCAATTTAATATGTTATAATTTCAATATGGAGTTTCATGGTTAATCGCAACTGGAAACCATTTCATATGGAAAAAAGTCAACACCTACACTTGCGACGACCACGAAATTTACTGAAAAGCCAACAAAGATTAAGTATAAATAAATATAATAATCAAACTAGAATGGCTCCCAACAATCAAAACCAAAACCTGTCTTATGAATAACGTGCTATAATAAATTTGTTGAACAATGTTCAACGAGGAGAACAGGAAAATCAAAAAGTTAATAAATTCAACCCTAGCAATTTTATTATTGCTTTTACCCCTAGCCTATTCATCACCTGCCTATGCAATAACGCAAGCAGAATATGATGCATTAGTTGCTTCTGCACAAGCAGAAATTGCCACAGCACAAAATGAATTAGAAATACAGCAATCTGAATTAGATGCCCTAAATATATCTAAGAATGAACTACAAATGTCTCTACAAGCCTCACAGAACCTTGTAGACCAAACTCAAGTAGACCTCAATGCAGCAGTTGCTGCTAATGAAGAGCAATCAATTGTTGTTCAATCTGCTTTATCTCAATTAGAAAATGCTAAACTAAATCTTCAAAATAAGCAAAACAGTATAGAAACTATTTCTAATCAAATTATTATTCAATCTTCGGTGGTAACAGCAAAGACACTTACACTACAAGCAGAAACACAAAAGCTAAATGATGCTACACAAAGCATAATTGATTCTCAGAACAGAGTAAATGATTTTAACTTACAAAAACAACAATTTGAAAATGAATTTAATTTAGCAAACATAGCCTATAACTCTGCATTATTAAACTATAATACTTCAGTTACAAATGTTCAAAATAAAGGAATCGCAGTTGACAACCAATCAAGCATATACAATCAGTCATTAGCAGATGTTCAAACAAAACTTCAGCAACTTACAAGTGCTCAAAATGCTGTAGATGTTGCACAGGCTAACTATAATAATAATCTTATTGCTGTTTATCCAGCAAATTCACCTGCAACAGTTTATGGATTACAGGCAAAAATTTATAAAAATGCTACACCAAACTATCCAACTCGTTCAGAAAGTGCATACACATATTGCAAAACAATAACAGTTACACAAATAAATAAAGACTGGGGTGGCGGAGACATTGAGGGGTGTGGAGGAGACAACATCCTTATTCACTACACAGGCTACTTAACAGTACCAGAAACAATGAATTATCAATTCCTTGCTAATGTTGACGATGGATGGTACATGACACTGGATAACATGGTTATTAATGATAACTGGACACTCAAAGGTTGCGGTGGTTGGTGGAGTAATAACTTTACCTTACAAGCAGGACGCTCATATGCAATTGATGCATGGATGTATGAGCATGGTGGAGGAGCTTGTAACTTCTTGTATTATTCTTCACAAACAAATTGGGGAATTGTACCAGCATCTTGGCTTACAAAGAATCAACCAGCCCAGCCTACATATCAACAAGACCCAGCATTATTATCAATATTACAACAAAAACAATCTTTACTAACAACAGCACAATCAAATTATTCTCAATCACTTACAACTTCATCTACTACAAATGCAGCATATTTGAATGCAATAGATGAATACAATATTGCAGTTTCTATTTGGCAAACAAAACAAAAAGATTTATCACAATCAGAACAAGATAAAATTGATGCAAATAGGGGCATAATTAGCTCAGATGAATTAATAAATAAAGCAGAAATATCATTACAAGAAGCCAGGGTATCTTGTGCACAACAACAATTAGTAGTGGCTCAAAATCAATCTAGCCTAACATCGGCAAACCTTGCATTAGAATTGCTTAAAGATAATCTAACTCAAGTAAGGACAGACATAGATAGTACAATAACATTAGTTGACCAATTACAAAATGCATTAGATGATGAAACTAAAATTAAACAACAAACTGAAACAAATCTAAATACAAAAACAATACAGTTATCAACTGCTACACAAAAAGTAGAATCAATTATAGTCAGAGCACAATCAGTCACAACAAAAATAATTGCACAAGAAGGAGTGGTTTCTAGTGCTTCCGCATTACTAGCTAATGCAATTAAAAAATTAACTAATCTTCCAAATCCAGAAATTCCAATTATAGACCCAAAGCCAGAACCTAAACCAACAGAAGAACCTACACAAGAGCCAAAACCAACCCCAGAGCCAAACCCAACCCCTAAACCAACTGGAGACCCAAACATACCAGAGATTATTGAAGACCTAACAAAGGTTAATCTAGAAGCGGTAGTCGCAACAAATCTAACAGAAGCACAGGTAAAACAACTTACAGAAGCAGCAATGCAAATATTTGAAACAGCAGAGCAAGGCTCACCAGAATATGAACAGGCACTTGCAGCCTTATTTGTAGTAGCCCAGGCAGACGACATTGTAATCTCAAAAGAATTAGCAGCCATTCCAGGAGCAGCAGCTCTTGTGGATGCAATTAACTTTATTGGTAACGTTGGAGCCGATATGTCTCCAAAAATACGAGAAGAATCTAAAAAGATTGTTGTAACAGCAGTTGTTGCTGTTGGAGCAGCAGTCAACGCAGCTACAGGGGCAGCCCTAACAGCAGCAGCACCAGCATCAGGTGGAGCATTAACAGGTGGTTCATCTGGTGGAACATCAAGAAGGAGGAATTAATATGAAGAAATTTTTAAATGATATGCTAGGTCAAGCCTGGACCCTTCTAGGTATGTTCGTTGCATGGCTAGTCCTTGAGGGTTCAGCAAAAGATGTAGTAGGCTGGGCAATTCTGGGCACGATGGGTCTATGGATTATTACCTACCCACTAAGAAACGCAGCAGAAAAGGAGGAAGACTAATGAAACTATTGATAAACGTTGTTGGACGTATTATTGCTACATTTGTAGCATCAGCCCTAGGAGTTATTGGTGCAGGTTCGGTAGCAGGTCAGGTCAGTGGTCTTGATATTCCTATTTGGTTCAGTGCCACTATGGGTGGTATTATGGCTGTAGCCAAAGTTGTAGAACTACTATCCCTTGCATTCCTTGAAGACGGTAAATTAAGCAGAGCAGAAATTGATGCTGCATTCCGTCAAACAGTTGCACTTAAAGATGTAGCAGAAGAAACACCAAAAACTAAGAAGTAATTGACAACCCTCTTTAGATACTGTATAATAAATATACAACCTAGAGAGGGTTTTCATTATGACTATTGAACACAAAGATTTCTCAGTAGAAGAAATTGAAGAAGCAGTTGCTTGGCTACATATCGGGATTGACAAGGGCTGGATTACAGAGGGATTCTGTATGACCCATGATGGCGATAATTATATGACTGCAGAAGAAGAAGCAGATTGGGAAGAGGGCGGAGACCCTTGCTGCCCTGTAGTAAAGTGGCTAGTATAAATGGAATCTATTAGACCCTGGGGTAATTACGAAGTTGTAAAAACTGGTGAACACTTTCAAATTAAAATATTAAATGTTCACGCTGGTCAGAGACTAAGCCTACAAAAACATAAATATCGTAGCGAAACTTGGTATGTAGTTTCTGGTACAGGAACAGCAATTGTTCGTGGTGGAAAATTGCCATTATTTCAAGGTATCACAGTTCAGGTTCCTAAGAATGTAGAGCATAGAATTATTTCTAAGACTGACCTAAAAATTATTGAAATTCAATATGGTTCATATCTTGGTGAAGATGATATCGAAAGATTAGAAGACGACTATGGTCGTGTAGATTAACAAGTATGATATACTGTTAATATGACAAAGATTTGCGTAAAATGCGGTATTGAAAAGGATATTGACCTATTTGCAAAAGGTAAGAATTATAAAGATGGTCGTAGGGGCACTTGCAAAAGATGCCACACTGATTATGTAATTAATTATTACAACACTAATCCAGATAAAAAAGCTGAAAAAGTAAGAATGAATTCATACTATAAGCCAAACTGGAAACGTCATAATATAACTCAATATAGATATGAAGAATTAGTTGCTGAATATTCTGGGAAGTGTCACGCTTGTCAAATAAATGAAGGAACTAATATTGACCACGACCATTCTTGTTGTGATGGAAGTTTCTCTTGTGGAAAATGTATTCGTGGATTACTTTGTAGAGAATGTAATTTGGCATTAGGAATTTTAAGGGATAATCCAGAAACGATGTTAAAATTAATAAACTATATAAAGTAATATATTCCTAGAGGGGTACTGTTGGCTGGTACCGCCAGACTGTTAATCTGTTCTCGCAAGAGCGTCGTAGGTTCGATTCCTACTCTAGGAGCGATGATAGATAATCACTATCACAACCGTTTCATTTCGGACAAATGAACGCTCTTACAGCGACACAGTAAGCGTGTAGGAATCTCTCGTTATCGGTTCGGAGTTGGTCACTCGTCTTAGGAAACGACCCACGAGGTGTGGACCTGATTAGTCTGACACCTCAACTGCGAATATAGTTTAATGGTAGAACCTCTGCCTTCCAAGCAGAGTATGGGAGTTCGATTCTCCCTATTCGCTCGCAAGGCTTCATAGCTCAATTGGTTAGAGCACTGCCCTGTCACGGCAGAGGTTGACGGTTCAAGTCCGTTTGGAGTCGCAAGTGGTTTGTAAACAAAATATGTGTTACAATTAGTGTATGAAAATATGCATATCATGTAACATAGAAAAACCATTAGATGATTTTCAAAAAAGAGCATCTGCAAAAGATGGGTATACAGGAACCTGTAAACCATGTAAAAGAGAGTATGATAATAAATATTATTTAAACAACCCAAATAGAAAAATATATATAACTAAAAATAGAAAAAAAGCAAAACAAGATGCAGAGGCTTATATTCTTGACTATCTTATGCTACATCCATGTGTTGACTGTGGAGAGACTGACCCAATAGTTTTAGAATTTGACCATGTATCTGGAACCAAAAAAGAAGCAATATCTACTTTAAAAAGAAATGGTTTAAAGTCTATTGTTAAAGAAATACAAAAATGTGAAGTTCGTTGTGCAAATTGTCATAGAAGAAAAACGGCAAAGCAGTTCGGATGGACCAACAAAATGCCTTGCTAGTTTATCGGTAAAACAACGCTCTTGTAAAGCGTGGAGAACAGTTCGACTCTGTTGCGAGGCTCGAATTAGTGGTAAAATATATTTGTAGATAATATTCTACATAGAAGGAGAATAAAAATGGCAGTTAAACCAGCACAATATTTCGACCCATTCCCAAAAAATCGTGGAGATGAACTCGGAAACATGGCTTCATACAGAAAACACCCACACCGTGGTTCTGACTGGGGAGCAAAAGCAGCAATTGAATTAAAGCCAATCAAGGCTATTACTGATGGAAAGGTTAAGAAGATTTTCTGGACCGATGTCCTAGGACACTGCCTAGTGCAGTCTTCAGACGATGGTTTCTATTGGCTATATGCACACCTTGCAGAAAAGCCAGACCTTGAAATTGACTCACCTCTTGATGGTGGCAAGTCAGTTATTGGTAAAGTTGGTGGAGGTAAAAAGACACCAAGTGGGTCCGCCAGTACTGGAGCCCACCTACATATGGCAGGTACAGCAATGGCACATGGTAAAGATGTTCACCTAGTGGCATACGATGACCTTGTTGATGTTCACAAGCACATTGACGACAATGCAAAACCTGTAAAGGCTGCAGCACCTGTAGCCGATGCAGCACCAGCCAAGCCAATCGTAACACCAAAAGCTAAAGCAGAGTAATAATGCCAAGCTACAATTATAAATGTTCTCAATGTGAGGCAGTTTTTACTGTAACTCGCTCCATTATGGAAACTGACCCAGGATATAAATGCGATACTTGCAAAATTCCAATGACTCGTGTATACTCAGTAGGGGCAATACAATTTAATAGTAACGGTTTTTACAGCAAGGACAAGTAATTGGTAGAGATTAAAGAGTGGTTGCTCACAGGACTAGACCGTTGTGACATTTGTGATGCACAAGCATATGTGCATATCAAAGGGGTAGCAGGGGACTTAATGTTCTGTGGGCATCACTTTAATAGTTTGGATGGAGAAAAGCTACAATCATTTGCATTTGAGATTATTGACGAGCGTGAACGCTTGATTGAAAATAAATCTCAGCGTGACGATTACTAGTAGTATAATTTATTTATGGAATACTTTCTTGGGTCTTTAATTACTTTATTAATTATGTCTTATTTCGGTAGGCGTTCAGCAAAAATTATTTCTAAACCAATTAAAAAAGTAAACTATTCTCAATCACATATTGACAATCTTATTTCTCAAAAAATATTAAAAGAATTTTTACCAAAGCCTCAAAAGAAAACTCAATCGTTACAGCATAGTAAGGCAACCGAAGTCAGGGTCATTGTTATTGATGATGAAGCATACTGGATTGCCGAACAAACACTTTATGTAGCTAAATTAATTGATGGAACTATTGATAAAGAAACAACAAAAATGGTTGACACAATGACTATGAATACTGTACAATTAGAGAAGACTCAATTTATTGTAAAAAAATTAACGGAAGGAAAAGGAAATGATAGTGGCTATCCATGGAAGCCGTAGTTTTAATGACTACAATATTTTCCTAAGAGCAATGCATACAGCATTGACACAACTCCCAGAAGATGATAAAATGATTACTATCATGTCTGCTGGTCCTGCTCAGATTAATTCTTTTGGTCAGGAGTTTTCAAACATTACTGAGCGTAGCCTAAAGGCTCGTGGTATTAAAATTAAGATTGTTAAGATTCCACCCAGTTGGATTAAAGAAAATCTTAATGAAATTAACTATCTTGCTTATTTTAGTAAGCCAAAAGAATCCCTGCCAGAAATTGTTGAATTGGCAGATGCCAAAGATATTGAAGTTGGAGTTTACAGATTTTAATACTTAGTAAGCGAGAAGAATCTTTTCTCTCTGTTGCTAGATACCTTGCTTCTAAATCAGAATCAAAGCATAAGCACGGAGCGATTATTGTCAAGGGCGGTAGTGTTCTAGGAACAGGATACAACAAGGACAGAAACCACCCCGACAATGTTTCACCAGAGCACATTAAAACTCATTGTTCAGTTCATGCTGAAGTTGAGGCTATCCGAGATGCAGGATGGAACGTAAGGGGTGCTGTACTTTATGTGGCTAGAGTAAATCGCTTTGGCAAAGATAGATATAGCAAGCCCTGTGACCGCTGCAACGTGGTTATTGAGGAGACTCAAATCAAAAAGGTAATCTACACAAGGAGTGATGATGATAATTAAATCACTTAATGAGATGGAAACTATCGTAGAGAATAACGAAGTTCTATCATGGAATGGCTGGACAGTAATTGAAAGCGATTCAAAGACAGATGGGTTCATCAATAAACTTGGTGCATTTGTAAATGGCAATTGGATTGTACAGAAACGTTATGAGCCAGGAGCCAATGGTTGGGATATCCCAAAACGATTGGTGGTAAAGAATGGCTCACAAGGATGAATGGAAAAACGATGCTCAGTGTAAAGATTTTGACACACAACTCTTCTTTGACAAATATGAAGAAGACCTTGAGCTAAGACCAGCAATTGATGAAATGTGTTCTATGTGTCCTGTAGCTAAAATGTGTTTTGCTGTAGGTATCTCAAGCAAAGAATATGGTGTTTGGGGTGGAGTTTATTTGGATGCTGGTAAAGTATCTAGAGAATTTAATAGACATAAATTAAAAGTTGATTGGGCTAACACTTGGCAAAATCTAACAATGGAACAGGAATAAGATATGTATACATTAGAAATGAAAAGAGCCTTTCGCTCTATTACGCCACCACCCAACTTTGAAGTTGAGTTGTATGAACACAATGTAGAAGGATTATTCTTTATTGAAATTGTAGCAGATGAATATAAATTTATAAAACTACTTGACGAAGATAAGCGTAGTGCTGTAGAATATATGATACGAGTAAAGAAAGCACTAGAAGATAATGGTGCAATCGTTCAGTTAACTAGAAGGGCTGTAGAGTAATGGATATTTTTAGCATCGTTATCTATGTATTACTAACAACACTTATTGCGTATTTAGGATTTAAAAATTTATCTCTAAGAAATACACTGCATAACACCATTGCTGATAAAATACAGGCACAGATTAATAAAGATATCATAGCAACGGAATACTCTAGGGTAGTTCAAGAATTAGAAAATAAAAAGCTGGAAAAATCAGATGATTTTATTAGGTTTCTTTCTGATTCTCGTGATAAAGCATTTGAATATATTGAGACTGTTCAAGAAAATTTAATTAAGTTTGATAAGCAAATGACCAAGATTATTAAGTGGAATGAAACTTATGGAACTACAATTGGAGAAAATCCACACGCAGATAAAATTAAAGAAATTTCTGTGGCATATAAAAAATTAAAAGAAGTATTGCCAGAGAATAACAAAACGCCTAATAACTAGGCATAAACAAGGAGAAATAAAATGAATGCACAACTAAAGGCACTCGTAGCATCTTATGGACGTTCAGTTCTATCTGCTGCTGCAGCACTTTACCTAGCAGGAGTAACTGACCCAATGGACCTTCTATGGTCTCTAGTGGCTGCTGTACTACCTGTTGGATTGCGTTATGTAAATCCAAACGACCCAGCTTTTGGTAGAACACCAAAGGTTGAAGAGGTTGCGGAAGCACTTGCAAAGGCTACCCCTAAAAAGGCTCCAGCCAAAAAGACTACTCCAAAGAAGTAGTAAGAGTAAAAAGATAGCCAGGGTTTTTATCCTGGCTTTTCTTTTACCCAATGATAGATAAATATTTATCTTTTAATACATCTGGTGCAAAATTACTATAACCAATTTCATATGCCTGTTGCTTAGTTGCTGGAATGTTATAGTTGTTAATAAAGTTATCAACAAGTTCTGCTAATTTCTGTGGGTCTGTCTCGTAAGAATCAGTTGGACCTTTAAAGTTAATTGTGCGGTCATAGGAAGCCTCTACAAGCCATTCCAGAGGTAGGATGGTATTATTAGGTGATATATTTGTCATAATAACAGGTAGTCCACTTAGCAAAGCTTCGTTCATAGGAAGGCATAGCCCACCATATTTACGAGGTAGAACCATAAAATCAAATCCAGAATAAAGAGCAGACCTATCATCTGGATTACTGCTATCTATAGTAAGTCTAGGGTCATCACAATTTGGATTATAATCACTCTGACTAGTAATAACCAATTCATAATCTGCTTTAGAATACTTAAGCATTTCAATAACTATATCCGTACCATTTCTATCATTGTTTGCCCTCTTTCCAGCAACATGAAGAATTCGTTTGTGAGTCTTAGCTTGATTAATTTTTTTTGCCTCTTCAAATATTTCTGGTGATGTCGGTGGTGGCAAATGGATTATTCTAGAATGACTACCAAAATCTTGTCTTATTTTATCTATGTTCCATAAACTTGGTCCAAGTAATATGTGTGGCTGCCTAATTCCTTCGTGAATAAAGTATTCAAAAAATTCATAGTTATATTGTAGAATTGTTTTTATTCCACGTCTATGTGCCAGGTTGGAAAGTCTGTGGCTGTAAAATATTTCACAACTAATTACTACATCTATGTCAGTTAAAAATTCACCAACTTCAGAGTATGTTGCAAAACCCTCAGTAGTGGTTTGAACATTATATCCTTCATACCATTCTGGATGTTGTTTATTGCCATTAAAATGTGAAGAGTCAATAAGAAGAATCTTGTCTGGTTTTAACATATCAACCAGTTCTTTTGTTTGATTTCCAAGACCAGTTTTATCTGCTCTTGCAATTATTCCTAATCTCATGCTTCTGTCAATCCCCATGAAATATCATCATCAGTAAATTTCTTTAGACCCTGACGACCATCTGTGTGATAAGACCGTTTGTTATTTGTCTTGTTTGGATAATAAATCCAAAGTTTATGTTTTTCCCAACCTTCTCTAGACTTATTATTTCTCCAAGGAATAATGTATTCTTCATAGGCAACGCTATGCATATAGTCTTCAATAAAAGTTTTTTCTGGCATATCAGCTAAAACTATTTCTTTATAGTAAGAAACTTTAGATAGATGCGGACGTTGACTCCATTGAACTGTCTGTAAGAAATCTCCAACTATGTCTAGCATTAGCCAGTCGTGTGCTTCTGGAACAACAGCCTCGTGATAAAAACGAACGGTATTAGCCTTGCCAGAATCAATAATGTCAACACAAGCATCCCAGTCAATTGGTTCATCAATCACTAAAGGAGTATCACCCTCAATATAAACCATCAAAGGAGTGTTGATTAAATCAATTGTTTGTTTCATCATTGTGCTTTGGTGAGAATGTTCTTGAAAAATAATTGGTAAAACATTTTCATATTCGTGCAAACATTTCCAAAGCATTCTTGTTTTGTATTCATCATACTGTTCTTTGCGGTGAGCCTGTTCTTCTCTAAGACCGTCAATCTGAAGAATGATTTCACTATTTGGTAGGTGATGTCTAATGCTTTTAATTGTTTCTTCGACAATATGTGTTTCTGGGTGACTTGGAATAATTGATGTAACCAATATAACCGTGATATCTTTTTTATCCATTTAATTGCTCCATAATTTTATACGCAAAATCTCTTTTATACCTAATCCACCAACTGACTGCCCTGTGCATATTTGCAGGATAGTCGTGTAATTCTTTTAACATAATCTCTGGTAAAGTATACCAGTTAGCAGTCTTAGGTACAGGAACAACTTGGTCAAAACAATAATCCCAAAAATTATATTTTTCATTACTAGAACTTCTAATATCACCAACTGGTAATGATAGCATTTCTAAAGATTCATAAAATCTAAATGAATCAATTGTTGAAGTACCTGCTGGACATGGAGTTATCCTAGACTCAAGTATGTGTTTATAGTATTCTTTTGGCTCATATCCTTGTGTAAATCCAGGTGTGGGATTAAAAAGTGCATTTGGAATAGTTGGCATAACTTCTGAAAGTTGCTTTCGTCTATCGTGAGTAATCTGACCAGAAAAGAATGCATCATTCTTTTTTATTGTATACTCTGGAAGATTGTCTTTTATGTGTGATGGGCAACCAATTGGCATTTTATTAAAATCATCATGTCTTCCAGGATATGGAGACTGCACCCAAATATCAATATTTTTATGAAAAACTTTATTTGCTTTAAAGGTACCACGTTCATCTCCTGTAATAAATAAAACTACTTTATTTATCTTCCTAAGTTCTTTAGATATTTCTTCAGTTAGTCCTCTATTTTCATAACCACAAATAACCACAAAGGCTTTATCAGTTTTAGGTAGTGACGATACTTCTTCATAAGTTATTTTATTTTTGTCAAATGCTTCTTTAACAAAACCAAAATCCCATTTATGGTCTGGAAAACTTTTGCCATCAACGGCTAATAGATATGCTTTAATATCATTCATAGTATAGGTGAGCCTCGTGCTGGTAGTCAATCAGTGTTTCTTCGTACCCAAATTCATCTCTAAGCCAGTAACGAAGTTCTGCAAGATACTTACCATACTGATGGAACATAAACTCTGGATGTCCAGATAACCAAATCTTTGGTTTGTAATTTTTAAGAACGTGGTATGCTCCACCAAGGACTTTCCACTCACTACCTTCTACATCTAAAGTAATGGCGGTAGGTGGCTTAATCCCATAATCATATACACAAGAATCAATAGTGATTTGACCATAGTTAGCACCTTCAAGATACAATTCTTTGAATCCATGTGCTGCTTCAATAACTTGGTTTGCTTCTGGCGGAAACTCATTTTTATAAACCCTAGCAAGCTCATTAATTTCGTCTGAGGCAAATCCAGGAATACAGGCAAGAGGTAAGTCTAGATTATTTGCTTCCCATACTGCTGGCATATGAGACCAGACTTTTGGATTTGGTTCAAACAAAACAACCTCTGCTCCCCACATCTGGCACAAAGCAGCCATCTCACCTTCTTCGGCTCCAACGTAATACATCACGTCTCCCTTGCCAAGACCTTCATGCATTGACCTTAGTCTAAGTTTTTCCCAGCCTTTGTCTGTATACCATTCTGGTCTATCTGCTCTGTGCTTTGGTAGCACCATTTCCCATTCTCCATTAAGAATAGCTTTTACCATTTCAGTCATGTTATTTGTACCTTCCTGCAGTTATTCTGCTTACATGATTTAAATCATCCTCTTTGGGACAATATTTTATATCAACATCTGGCAAGTTAAATGGGGTATCGTAATACTCCTCAGTTGGATTTCCTCCACCAGGATAGTGTCCCCACTTGTTATAAAAATATTGGTGAAGTATGTTGTCGTTAGACCTTACCCCACCAAGGTTAATGCTGTGACCCATAACCGTATCAGAAACATCAAAAACAATCTTTTCCCACTTAACGTTTGGAATTGCTTTTTTAATTCTAATTGCATAGTCTAAATCATCGTACCCATATGGTGTAAAGTTTTCGTCCCATTCACCAACTGCATCAATTACATCTTTTCTAAAAGCCATTAAGTGCCAACCAAACAATGGCTTGCCTTCAACAATTTGAGCATCAGTTTTAGATAGGTGTTCGATAATGTCTAAGCCACCACGTTCTCCAAATCTAATTGCAGCACTTGCAATAATAAGCCAATCAGCATTATCTTCATACATCTTTTTTATACCAAGATTATGGCTAGCCATTACCCCAATATTATTTTCTGTGTTGTCAATTTCAAAAACATCCAACTTACAGTTAGACATAAACTCGTCACAAAATTCTTTTACACGAAACGGTAGGCACATTACATATTTCATTTAATATCTAACTCTTCTAGGATAGTTTGCCATCTGTGCTTGTATGTGTGTTCACGCTTTGTACGCTCATGTCCAGCAAATCTGATTGACTCTCTTTCGTCATTATTCATAATGTAATAATCAATCTTTTCTTTTAGGTCTTGTAGGTTACCGTGCTCATAGAAAACAATCTCTTTACCGTCTTCAAAATATTCTTCTAGTCCCATAATGCGAGGGTAGATAGTAAAGCCACCACGACCAGTAGACTCAAATAGTCTATCGCTAGTGTAGTAAGGATAGTTAAAACCAAGATTAAGAGTGTCGCCAATAGCAACTTTGCTTCTGGCATAAGTTGTATTTAGTTGTTCTCCACGGATAGTTCCAGTATCACCATCGCCACCAACGTGCAAGAAACGATTGCCATATGTTTCTCTCAAGAAATCAATTAATTGTGGACGATAGGGGTATTCGTGATGATATCTCTTGCTACCAACAAAAATTACATCGTAGTCAAAACTATCTCTGTTATATCCTTTATCTATATAGCATTCTTCACCAAATACTCCAGCAGTAAGGAAGTGACCTTTTACATCGGTGTTCTCATTAAACCAGTCAGCCATAAGTTTATCTACTGTAAAGAAGTGTCCAATAGTTTTGTAGAAGTTATCTTCTTCTAAATCTTTTTGACGGTCAAGACCAAACCAAAGGTCAAGATGATAGGTCATAGTCTTAATGCCTTGTGCCTCAAATCTTTTGAGAACTTCATCCATTTCTAAATCCCCAGGAGTATCCCATCCATGAGTATGAACCCAAATGAATAAGTCTGCTTCAAACCAAGTTGTTCTACGATAGATTTTATCTGAAGGCATTACTCTTTCTTGAAGTTTTAGAACATTGTGTCCAAGTGCTTCAAGACTTTTAACGTGATGATTTTCACTACTATAGGGAACATCAAAGTTACCTAAGAATACTATGTTTGCCAATTATTTTTCCTTTACCACTAGCTAAATTAATTATATCATGTTATAATATTTAAGTACCTGCCATTTGGAGGTATACAACTCGCTTAATAGGAGATGATATATATGGTTATTACTAACCCATTCGGAGCACTTGGTCTAGATATTGACAAGTTTTTCCAAACATCACCAACTCAAACCGCATTCCCACCTTACAATGTTGTTAAAATTAACGAAGACAAAATTGTTATGGAATTTGCGGTAGCTGGTTTCAAAAAGAGTGACATTACTATCACTACTGAAAAAAACATTCTAACAATTAAGGCAGACAAAGTTGCTGACGATAAAGCATATCTACACAAGGGTATTGCTGCTCGTAAGTTTACTCGTGCTTTTACTCTACCAGAGTATTTTGAGGTAGAGGCTGCTGGATTTGAAGACGGTATTTTGTTTATTGACTTAATCCGTAATGTTCCAGAAGACAAGAAACCAAAACAAGTCACAATCAATTAATAATTTAATAGTCATATACTCCTGGGGCATGAGTTAAAACTGCCTCATTTTTATGCTATAATATATGTATGAATGAAGAACTTATTAATATGCTAAAGGTGTTGCTTGCAGACACTATTGCCCTAAAGTTTAAGGCACATGGATATCACTGGAACGTAGAGACAGATGACTTCCCACAATACCACAAGTTCTTCCAAAAAATTTATGAAGATTTTGAAGGTGCAATCGACCCATTTGGAGAGTGGATTCGCTTGGTTGACAATACACAGTATGCTCCATTCTCACTATCTCGTTTAGCATCTTTGTCAACTGTTCCAGAAAATCCAGTAACTACTGACCACGAAGCAATGTCTGCAGACCTTCTAGCGTCAATTGAATTGGTTACTCCAAAACTTATTCAGGCATTTGACATGGCTACTGCTGCAAAGCAAAATGGTCTTGCTAACTTTTTTGCAGACCGTCAAACTATGCATCAGAAATGGACGTGGCAACTACGCACTGTAGTAAAACCAGAACCTATGGCAGAAGCACCAACACAGCAAGATGCTTCACAGGGGGCATAATGCCTTATCATACCGAAGAGCCTGACTCAAACAAGGCACTGAATCCTTCATCAACCCCAGACCCAACTTATCCAGGTGTTGGTCTTAAATATCCTACTAGTCTAACTGCTGCTCGCAGGTCTAAAAACATTGTTAGAAAGCCACGTAAGGCTCGTATGGGGTCTCAAAGTAATGGCAATGCAAGTTCATCTGGTTCATTTAGTTCTGGTGGAGCTGGCGGAAGTATGGGGGCATAATGAACGAAGATATTATTAAAGATGCTACCGAAGAAGAAATGTCTGAATGGGAAGCACTATCAGATAGACAAAAAGAAATGGCAGAAAATACTGCTGAACTTGCCATGGAATTTGGGATGTTTAAGCAAGACTCTTCCGCCAATGGTGCTCACTATTTTGATGGTTCTAAAAATCCTTTCAAAGCAGAAGGAATTAAATGCTATAATTGTATTTTCTTTAATGAAAATGCAAATCAATGCATAGTTGTAGAAGGTCAGATTGACCCAGAAGGACTTTGCAAGCTATGGGTTATACCAGAAGATGAACTAATAGAACAGCCTCAAGAAGCTGAAATGGCTATGAAGTCACTATGGAATGGGTCATTTGACCCAAGGAGTGTAAACAAAATTGTTTAAACTTAATTATATAATGAATATGGAGATGAAAGACTAATGCCTTATAAAGTTGGAGCAAAGGGAAGTTACGGATGTAGCGGATACCCTGCAGTTAAAAATGATGGAACCGTAATGGGTTGCCACAAAACCAGAGCAGAAGCTGCTGGACAGATTTACGCTATTAATCGTAGCGAAGGAAACATTGGCAAAGCAGCCACAGACATTACAGAAGGTGACTATGTAATGGGAAATACTATGGACGGTGAAGTTCATGGTCGTGTCGAACACATTATGACAGAGGGTGGAATTCTTGGAACTCCTGGTGACGAGTATGCACTAGAATCTATGCCACCAGACAATCCAGCAATGTCTGTTAGGGTTTATGAAGAATCAGAAGACGGTATGTGGGAACCAACAGCATACAGCATTGGCATGATGTATTCAGATGCAACAAAGCTTGAATCCCTAGAGGGACATCACATGGAAGATGATATGAAAATGTCTATGGATGAAGAAATGTATAAAGCAGAGTCTTACTCGCCAACTGCTGGTATGAAGGCTGCTGCTGCTCGTGCTATCCGTTGGAAAGAAGAAGGCAAGGCTAATGGAGCAGGAACTCCTGTTGGTTGGGGTAGAGCAAGAGACATCGTAGCAGGACGCTCAATGTCTATTAGTGTTGTTAGACGTATGTATTCTTTTTTTTCACGCCATGAAGTAGACAAGAAGGGCAAAGATTTTAATAACGGAAGCAATCCTAGTAATGGTAAAATTATGTGGGATGCTTGGGGTGGAGACGCAGGTTTTTCTTGGTCTCGTGGCATTGTAAATAGAATGAAAGATAAAGCATTGTTCTCAGAGTTTGGGGCAGACTATTCAACACATGAAACACTTTTTGCTAAAGGTGTTGGTGTTGGAGACATGGTTTCTTGGAATTCTTCTGGCGGTACTGCAACAGGTAAAATTACTAGAATTATTCGTAATGGTAAATATAATGTACCAAATTCTAGCTTTACAATTACAGGAACATCGGAAGACCCTGCTGCTGTGATTAGAGTTTACCAAGATGGCAAACCAACAGATACACTTGTTGGACACAAGTTAAGCACACTAAGAAGCAAATAATATATGCTATAATGTTTATATGGCAGATACACTACACAGAATTGTTTCTTTAAACTCTAGCACAGCAACCAGACTTACACCTAATGGTGGACACGGTGGAATGACCCTAACTATTCAAAATTCAAGTGCCTCAGATATTGCTTACATTGGTGGCAATGGTGATGTAAACTCATCTAACTATGGATTTAAGTTAGTTGCAGGTGCTGCTATTGCTATTGACTTACCAAGCTCATATACACTTTGGGCTATTGGCTCAACAACAGTAAATATTTCAGTACTGCAAGTTGGCTTGGAAGGAAGATAATTATGGGTAGTACATTTTATCCAGCCCCATCATCTGGTGGCTCTCCGTCTGCTCCTGCAGCTACCGCTGCTGCATCTAGCACTGGCTACATTGGTATGCCACAAAATTCTAAGTCGGCATCCTACACCCTTGTGGCATCTGATGCTGGTAAACACATTTATGTAACAGTTACTGGACAAACAATAACTATTCCAGCAAACTCTTCGGTAGCATTTGAAATTGGAACAGCAATTACTATTGTAAATGCTGCTTCTGTGTCTACTTCTATTGCAATCACAACTGACACCCTGCTTTTGGCAAATGCTGGAACAACTGGAACAAGAACTCTTGCTGCTCACGGCGTTGCAACACTTATAAAAATTACCGCCACTTCTTGGATTGCCAGTGGAAACGGACTAACCTAATGTCTGGTGTATTTGCTGGTTTGATTGGTAGTGTTAAGGCTGCTGCTGTTGTGCCTACCAATCTTGTTCTAAATGGTTCAGCTACAACTACAAGCACAACAAACTGGACTGCTGCTTCAAGAAATACAAGCATTTTTAAAACAACCCCCGCATCCTGGATGAGTGTTAATTATCCCTCGACTGAAACACAAGCAGTGGAATACTTTAACGCAAATATGCTTACTGTTGGAACTCGTTATTCTTTATCATTTTGGGCAAGAGCAATATACCCAGGATTTCCAATAACAGTTACATTTTATACTGGTTCAGGGTCAACAATAACTATTAACCCGTCTACTACTGCTTTCGAGTATTTCAAGATTGAAAATCAGTTATGCACCGCAACAAATGGCGGTATTTTTATTGACTCACTAGCAGATTTTTATATTGACGATGTTGCTATTGTTGCTGGTTCAACCGCACTATAAAAATTTACCAATAAAGAAAAGAGAAATAATGAAAACACTAATTCACTTTACTGCTGACTGGTGTCAGCCCTGCAAAAGAATGCAGCCAGTAATTGACAAAGTAATTTCTGAAAATACAGGAAGTTATATTAAAATTAATATTGAAAAAGATACAGAACTGTTTGATAGGTACACATCTTATTTTGGTTCTGTAATGTCTGTTCCTACCTTTTGGAGTATTCAGAATGAAGAATTAATTGATTCACATACTGGAATTGCTACCGAAGAAAAAATTCTATCCATGTACGCTTGACACATCTAGGTCTATGCTGTAAAATAGAGGTATGACAAAACCAGATTGGGCGGAACGCCTACAACGCACATTTAGACGTAAATATGACCTTGGTTTCCATGAAGGACAAAGAGTTGGATATGATGAAGGATTTTTAGTTGGTTCTAAAAAGGCTGTAACAGAGGCTCGTAAAGTATTTATTAAATTGCTTCAGGACCAGTCTAAGAAAATTCCACAGGATAATATAGAATATCACAGGGCTATGAACAAAGCCATTGAACTAATTAGAAAAGGTAAATGATGGAACATAATCTTTTAGATGTTGTATTTGGAATTGACCATATCATTGCAGAATTCTTTTGGAATGCTGTATTTGCAATAGCAGTTTTTGCGGTATCAAAAGCAAAACTGTTTAGCAAGATTCACAAGTATATTGACGATAAGCACAAAGTAACACACAAACAAGGAGAATACTAATGCTAAAACCTATTGAAGATAGAGTAGTAGTAAAGCCAATTGTTGAAGATATTTCAGCAACCGCATCTGGCTTTTTGATTAATAAGACTGACGAGAAGCCACAGGAAGCAATTGTAATAGCAGTTGGTTCAGGAATTACGCTTCCAAGTGGAGCACACGTTGACCTAGATGTAAAAATTGGGGACAAGGTTATCTTTGCAAAGTACAGTGGCACAGAGGTTGCTCACGATGGAGAGAACTATCTAGTGTTACCATATCGTGATATTCTTGCGGTATTGGAGGAAAACTAATGGATGAAGAAAAGTTTAACAAATTATTTACAGATAGTATTCCAACAATCAACACAGTTCCAGGGATGGAAAACTATCTAACAATGTCTCGTGACCTTCTAGAAGACTTCAAGCGTCAGGCTAGAGACAGCGAACGAATTGACATCATTGATTATCTAAAAGAATTAGCTAAAGACCCTAGTGGAATTAATCTACAGGGTGCAATTCTAAAATTGGAAAACATTAATGAACTCAAGCAAAATTAATGTATTGGATAATCGCATCAAGCATTTCCACAAACTTTTAAGGCATTGCATCAATGATAGTATATATTGAATCTATGGTATTAGTTGGTGTATGGGTAAACACCATTATTAATTTAATTAATTATTTTAAGAATAAGTAGCATTACCCCTCATGGCTCAGTGGATAGAGCAACAGACTTCTAATCTGTAGGTCGTAGGTTCGAATCCTACTGAGGGGACTTTTCGTATTTGCTTGGTTCTGGGAAAGCATCTTTTAGATAACCTTCTAAAACACCTTCAAATGTATCATCATTTGTAGAAATATATGGAAGTGGATTGGTTATAATTTGTTCCAGGGTAACGTGATTATGAACTTTAACATCATCATGCTTTTCTCCACCAACATTATACATATTGCCATAGTTAGAACGCCACAATCCCAAAGTTCTAACAACCTTAGCAAGATTAATTTTGTTCATTATCATTGGAACATGAAGTTCATAACTAAGTAGATTATCATAGCCAAGATAGTTAAGAACATCCTGAGTCTCTTCAAGCAATGCACGATATCCAACACTAAATTTAACCATTTCAATATGGTCAGCCATTGGTCCACGATGATAGTTTTTAATTTCTTCAACAGGTCTAACAGTAAAAAAATCATCATTCATCAGCACAAAGTTTTCTGACACATCGTAATGTCTGGTAATAGCAGAAAGATTAGCTCTAGCATTATCATATTTATTTGTATTTTGTTTTAGTCTAACATGGTTTCCAATATACCAATCTGGTTTACCACCAAATACCCAAATATTATCGTGAGGAAGATTTGCTACAGCAGACCTAATAGAGTATCTTAACTCTTCATTGTCTCCATCTCTGCAGATGTAAACTAAATCCATTAATCAGCCAATCGTTCGTATGCCCATCCAAGAACAGCAGCAGCTACCAAATCATTACTCATATCTTTTTCTAAAATCAGCTCTCTTAGTTTTTCAAAAAATATTATGCGTTGGTCATTCATTCCATCTGTATATTCTTGTGGTATTTTTAGATTTTCATCCATTAAACAATTATATCAAATCTTTACAATGTCTGCTCTATCTGGTATAATTAATAAATGAAAGACAAGTTTCGCTATTTCTTATACCCAGAAAGAGTTTATGTATTTAAAATAGCTGAAAAACAAATTGAAATTAGCGGTAAAGAAATAGTAGAAAGAATTATTGATGGACAGAAAAACAAAGAGACAGAACGAAAGACTTCTGAACTCAGTGAAACGCAAAGCTAAAAAAGATATGGAAGATTGGATTGTCACATTGACAGAACTTCCAACAGAAGGAGAGATTAAATCTTTCCAGGCTGGCTACATTGCTGGCATTAACCGTGGAGCAAGCGTTGAGCGTTCTTGAGTGGATTATATTAATTGTTGGTCTACCCCTACTTTTGCTTTTAGCATGGGCTACAGACAATAAGGACGATGATGCGTAAGATTGTTTTGGTTACTGGTGGCTTTGACCCTATTCATTCAGGTCACATCAGTTATTTTAAAGAAGCAGCAAAACTAGGTGATTGGCTTGTTGTTGGTTTAAATAGTGATGCTTGGCTTACTCGCAAAAAGGGAAAGCCTTTTATGCCATACAGTGAACGTGAAATAGTTATCTCAGAGTTGCGTTGTGTCGATGAAGTTATTATGTTTGATGATTCTGATAACTCTGCCAAAGATGCTATTCAAAAGGTATTGTGGTATTACGAAGATGCCATGATTATCTTTGCTAATGGTGGAGATAGAGGTAGAGACAATATCCCAGAAATGGATTTACAAAGCGATAGAGTTGCTTTTGTCTTTGGTGTTGGTGGTAATGACAAAAAGAATAGCTCTAGTTGGATTTTAAAAGAATGGAAGAATGATGTATAAACTAATAGCCTTTGACCTTGATGGCACCTTGACGGAATCAAAACAACCATTAGATGAAAGAACAGCAAGGTTCATCACTAAACTTGCTTATGATTATGATATTGCTATTATTACTGGCGGTACACTAAAACAAATTGAAACTCAAGTATTGGAAAGAATACCAGACTGGGTACAAACAAAACTATATTTAATGTCTTGCTCTGGTGCTACCTATGAGGCACAAGGAACTTTAATATACAAGGAAGAAATTCCATTGATACAACGAGATATTATTAAAAGTATTGTTAAAGTTACTGCAGAGAGCATGGGACTTCTAGAAGAAAATCCAGCAGGAGAAATCATTGAAGATAGAAAAGCTCAGATTACATTTTCTGCATTAGGACAAAAGGCAAAACTAGAAGACAAGTCTGCTTGGGACCCAAGGGGAACTAAGCGTAAAGAAATGATTGCTGCCTTGAAGAAGGTTCTACCAGACTATAGCATTAGACTTGGTGGTACTAGTAGTATAGACATTTCGTTGCCAGGTATAGACAAAGAGTTTGCACTAAAACAATTAATGAAATATAGAAAGCTTGACACATCAGAAATCCTATATGTTGGTGACAAGTTCCGTCCAGGAGAGAATGACTATCCTGCTCTTCTTGCTGGGGTAACTTGTCTTAGAGTTGTTGAGCCACAAGATACAGTTGAGAGAGTAGAGAAGTTCCTTGCCAATGTTTGGATGGTGTAGCACAGGCTACCATAAAGATTGTTTGTTTAAAACATCTTGGAACTTAGAGTGTTCGTGTGAATGCCATACTAAAAAATCCACATCTTAGATACATCTGGTAATGTTGCAGGGTCTTTTGTAGCCAGTCCTGCTCTACTGTAGGCAGCCCTAGCATCTGGATTATTTTCAATTGCAAGCGTAGCACCACGAGATTTGAGTTTCTTTCCCATTTCCCCTTTGTACTCATTATCGGACATAGGACCAGGATTCATATATAATGCGGAATATCGGACACCAGCAGACCTTAAGGCTTTAACAGTTTCTATACGCTGTTTAGGGCTGCGACCTGTGACAATGTAGATTGGTCCTTTTAGTGTTTTGATATACTCAATGGTTCGCTGAATTGGTTGAGTGCCGTTGCGAAGCAGGGTATCATCAATGTCTACAATTGTTGCCATTTATCAATTATAACATACATGATATACTTAATGAATAACCACGCTGGTCGATTAATTTCCTAGCGTGGTTTTTAAATGTCTGAGGGTAACCCTATAATAGAACTACAAACAAAGGAGATACAATGATTAAATTTGAAAATGGAATGCTGGTGCTAGATAGCACAGCCACAAAAGAAGATGTAGATGCGATTAATGAGTTTGCAAATCATCACAGAGACTTGGCTATTGATTTAGTTAAACAACGATTGCTCAATGCTTGGGCTGCTTATGGTAAGCAAGACGGAGCAGAGTATATGTGGTCAATGAATGAGATTGTAGACATCATTACTGGTAGGCTAGATAAAGCACACCCTGTATACTATGATGAAGAATACAAGGGCAATGTCCCAGTAGGTGCAATTTTTCTAGAGACTAATTAGTCTACGCTTTGATGGGTCAAACATCTTAGGACGTTTTTTAGATGCTTTACCATTCTGACGGTTGCTATTGCGAGTGTTTGTTTTTTTGGCTGCCATAGTAAAATTATAGCATAAGCTTGGCGGTAAAATAGAGTACAAACGCTTGACAAGCAAGCGACCATCCACTATAATATATATAGGTCCATTAAACGAAGGAATCGAATGCAAACCTTTCTACCATATAAGTCTTTTGCCAAGTCTGCAAGAGCATTAGATAATAAACGCCTTAACAAGCAAATTCTTGAAGGCTACCAAATCCTAAAAGTCCTAAACAATCCAGACCCAAGTGCTGCTTGGCGTAACCACCCTGCTGTAAAGATGTGGCGTGGGCATGAGATGGGTCTATGGAATTACATTACCGCAATGGTGCTAGAAGCAAATAATCGTGGTATTAAAACTGATAAAAACATGGAGAACCTTATTGCTCTTCGTGATGCTACCCAAGATAACTGGGGTAGGGAAATTCCACAGTGGTATCGTAATAAAGATACCATTGCTAAAGTAACTACTACTCACCAAGTTAACCTATATCGCAAAGACCCAATGTATTATTACCAGTTTGGTTTAGCAAAACTAAGTGAATACAATAAGCCATGTTGCCAAGACAAAAAGACTCCATGCCAGTACTTTTGGGTAACTCACGAAATGAGCTATAATGAAGTTGCCTAAGATACTCAAATGGCGTGTACGGCTCGTACAGCAAGGATATGACCTAGGTTGGAAGCACGGATACCAGGCAGGTATGGATGAACAGCATAAACAGATTATAGACCTATTGAATAGCAATATTCATGGGGTAGATTGGTTGAAAGAAGAACCAATTGAATTGAAAGATATTGTTCCTATCGTAAAGGAACACGTAGCAGATAAGGAACCAGTTGGATGGCACTAACAGATGATGTAATGTTTGTAGCTGGAATGCGATACGCAAACTTACAGATTACAAAACTACTAGAAGAAGAACAAAAGCGTACTAAGCTAGGATTTATTCAGTATCAGCGTATACAGGAGTTATTGGAGAAGAGTGAAGAAGTCTGACTTTGACCTTGACTTAAAATTTGGGGTAGAAGGTGAGAACACAGTAGCCAATCTACTTAGTATAGATACAGTAGAAGTCAAGAGAGATGCTCGTTGGAAAGAAACAGGTAATCTATATATTGAAACTGAATGTTGGTATAACAGTTCTCAGTCATGGGAACCATCAGGTTTGTCTGTATCTAAAGCTACTCACTATGCGTTTGTTTTGGAGGGTATGGTAGTAATAGTAGCAACTTCAGACCTAGTAGAAATAACATCTACTAAAGGTAAACCTATAGAGTGTAATATCCCACCTAATCCATCAAAAGGATACTTGATTAAGCTTTCAGATATAGTCGAATATAACCTGAAATAGGGTAAAGTTATGGCTTCGCCTTAGTCTGTTTTCAACAGACATATGCACAAGTTATCCACATTTTATCCACATAAATCTTACTGATTGTTTTGATAGTCATTGTGGAGAGAAATGGAGAGAAGTGGTATGGGTAATTGTGCCCATATATCTTAAAACTCGTAATCATTTTAGCCCCAAACCCCCATATCCAAACATATAAATACCCTTGACAAATAGCCAAATATGTGGTATATATATGCACAAACACTATCTAAATAGATAAAAACATATACCTTTTTGGGGAAAATATACTCATATCGTAATGTTTTTATTATATGTATTTCTACTAGGGGAAATCAAGAGATATTCTCTACATACCCTGGCATAGCCAGCCACTACGTGGGGGTATCCAAGATATCCATTGACATTATCCCTATAGGTATATATAAAACATTCTGGGATTTTTTAACTTCCATCGTAATGTCTGTATATGATAAATAGTTTATTTGGGGATTTGGGGATACCATCGTAATATCGTAATCATTTTGTTATATTTAATACTTGACAAATGGGATAAGGTGTGGTGCCCCAAGGTCCCCAATTAAGGGGAACCTAGTTACTCTTCTATATCTAAAGTAGCAAGCATCTCTGCCAAGTTTTCAAAGCCTGTATCTTCATTGTGTCCACAGATACCAAGAAATACACTCCAAGTATCTTCGATAAACCTATTACTCTGTTCTGTTGGCTTTACGATACCGCTGGTAATGCTGTATGCTAGGGGTAGCCCCAAGTCAGCATACTCTACAAACTCGGTAAAGTATGGCTCTGTTCGATAGTCCATCCATAGTTCTGCTAGGATTTCTGTTTGTGTTTCTATTGGTGTGTTCATACTTCTATTATACCCTGACCCTTCGACATTTTATCGTGTTCTGCTACTTCTGCGATTTCCTGTAATCTTCGATAGACTACATTGGGATTATCTCTTGCGATTGAGATACCTACTTGTTCTAAGTCAATCGTTACATCACTAACTAGATTTGCTATCTTGGTCGCTACCTTCTGTTCTGGTGTTATTATTCTTCTCATACTACTCCTATTTAGTTATCTCTTCGATTATACTTGATACCCCAGACATTATAGGGAAGATGTTTGGAGGACTAGGACCAAGAAAGGAAAGAAGTCCCAGTCCTCCTGTAGAGCCATACCCAACCCCTTAGATATTCTCTACTATGATAGGGAGCAAGCTCAACCTACCAATTCTAGTACGTCCTTTGCATCTACCGTTTCAGCTGAGGGTAGAGATAGAAGGACCTGGGTCCCAATCCTTATTCATCGTATACACCCTCTGTTACATCTAGAGCAATACGCTGTAGAAGTTCATCAAGATAGTTAGCAACTTGACCTTCTACGTCGCTAATGATAGTTTCCCATAGTTCATCCGATAGTGGTAGTTCTACAAGGTCAGCGTCCAGAAAACTCTCAAAGTTCTCTTTGTCAATCTGCCATTCTTCAAACATTCTCGGTTCCATAAATTTCTTCCATTTCTTCTCGTGTGTCAATCCAAATAGTGATGTAGCCATTGCCACGGCATTCATCACAATCAATGTTAGCATCACCGTCGGACATACAATCACATTCCTTATCAATACTGATAGGTATCTCATACGACTGCTCAGGGTCATAGGGAACTTCGGTAATGTAATACTGAATACGGTTTACTAGGTGATAGCCTTCGACAATAGATACGCCACTGTCACCATCCATCTCAGTCCAGATAGTGTTCTCTGGTTGTTCTAGTACAAATGCTAGTTCGTCACCATAGGTTTCGAAAGCGGTAATGCCAGAGTAATCACTATCAATACTGTGTTTGTTCCTGATAGGCTTGAACGTGTCAAACCATTCGTCATAGGTAAGTCTAGGCATTTTCTTCCTTATAGGTGTTTAGATAAATCTTTGCTTGTATATCTGAATACTCATCGTGGGTAGGGCAGTATTCTGTATTACCTTCGCAAATGTCGCAAAAAGAATTGCAGTCAAAACTGCCGTGGTGCTTAGGACAAACAACTTTGTCGCAATCACACTCACTCATCTTCAGGCAACTCTTCGTCTGTGTAAACACCTTCTACATCTACGGAATACCAATCGTAGGTAACGCCCTTCTCGGAAGAATAAGGTTTCCACTCTTCAGCCATTTCCAAAGCCAACTGCTCTGCTTCTTCATAATTATCTGCGTTTACTTCATATTCGTCGTCAAAGTGGAATGATAGGGATACTTTGAATAATGCCATTTGCGTTTTCTCTTTCTCTTAGGATAATAGTGTAGCAGGTTTAGAAGTGGAAGTCAATAGGGACAAGGTAAAAGTTTTCGCCCTCGTTGTTGTCTAATTTGCTAAGAATGTGGGTAGCGTTAGTGCTGTCGGTAATGAAATCATAGAACCAACTGTCGTGAGACCACGAACCCATTTGAAATCTTAGTAGAGCATTCAATGCATAGAAGTGGTAGTCATAAGACATAGACCCACCATAGTTATCTAGTTTGTGAATGATGTTGCTTTCCTTGACCTCAGCAAGATACTGCTTGTAGTCAACCATACGCTGTTG
>Ga0214921_10000976_pt1 | contig 50268 bp, 37 predicted proteins | sample LL1505_MetaG_FD_177992 | JGI IMG/M metagenome (GOLD analysis project Ga0214921, IMG submission 177992) | Freshwater microbial communities from Lake Lanier, Atlanta, Georgia, United States - LL-1505 | ecosystem: Environmental > Aquatic > Freshwater > Lake | place: USA: Georgia | collected... | reverse complement strand
TAAAAGAAGCAGGCTATCCCGAGATGGGATCCGACGAATGGGCCGCAATTCTTTAGAGGAAGAATAAGTCTAATAATTAGTATTCCCAAGTAGAATGGCACATATCACTAATAATAATAATGGGTCCTTGCCCTCTGTCCCTCGACGTTCCTATATTTCTACGGAGGTCTTTAACAGCAGTTTTTACAGTTATACAACTGCTTTCAATGGCTTGGTCTTTAATGGCACACTCAGTAGTGTTCCAAGCAGCAGTGTTGCAACCTGCCCTTCCGGTCGCATTCTCCATGAGACAGGAAAGAAACTATTTCCTGGAGCCAATCCTGGTATCACCGACTACATGGTCAGTGTGTTTGATCCGATTAGCATGTTGACAGGCTTTATCAATCCTAACAATGCTAATTTTTCGTTAATGAACACGGACCGTGCGGCCTTTTTATTAGATAATGTGACGGGTTCAAATGCTGGTTTGTCGAGCCAAACAGCCCGTGCGAATGCCTTGTACACCCGTGGCGATGTCTTGGCCGGTGGTCGCCTCGATCTCAGCGGGAATGCAACCATTTATGGAAATGAATACATCGGTGGCAGTCTATCCACAATGGGCAATGAGTATGTGGCAGGCAATGTACGAATTGGCGGTAATCTTTCCACTCTTGGAAGTGTATTCTTCGGTAGCAGTCTGAGCACTCTTGGAAATGCAGTCTTCAGTAGCAACGTACGAATTGGTGGTAATCTTTCCACACTTGGAAATGTATTCTTCGGCAGCAATGTCAGTACAGTCGGTAACCAATCCTTTACTAGCAACGTAAACATCAGCGGTAATCTTTCGACTCTTGGAAATGTATTCTTCGGCAGCAATGTCAGCACAATCGGCCACCAATATTTTGCCAGTACCGTACAAATTAGCGGCAATCTTTCCACTATTGGAAATGTCTTCCTTGGTAGCAATCTCTTTCAAAAAAATAACGGCACGGTTGGAAATATAAATATGGCAAGTGGTAATACGAGCAGCACTTACAAACAGTATTTTGTATCAACACCCTATGTGAGAACAAACAGCCTCATCTTTTTGACCTACACGAATCAAAGCAATGCTGGAATTCTGAGCACTGATCAAATTGTCCCCGCATCGACCTTCCGAATTGCATCGAGTAGTAGCACGGATGCAGGACAGGTCAATTGGATGATCACAAATTATTTTTAGACCCGTGAACATTTAAAACGGGCACTTAAAAAACAGAGGCAGAGCCTCTGTTTTTTGGTGCCCGTTTTAAAGTTCACACAGTCTTAAGGGCGCCCTGAATCTATTAAAAAAGCCTTTCATGACGACCCTTCGGGTCGTCATCAAGTGCTTATTTTAAAAGTTCAGCGGTCTAATCTGGAGTGGTCTACAGTCTATAAAAAATCGTTTGCCTATTTATAATGGCCCATATCACCACCGTGTCTCATGGAAACTTTGCCTCCGTCCCCCGCCGTTCCTACCTCTCCACCGAAGCCTTTAACACTGCGATTTTCTCTTATTCTACGGCGCTTGTGAACAACGTGTATGTTGGAACCTTGTCTGTCTTGTCCACCGCAACTACTGGGAACTGTCCTTCCGGTCGCATTCTTCATGAAACGGGCAAGAAGTTGTTTCCTGGAGCGAATCCTGGCATCAATGACTACATGGTAAGTGTATACGATCCCATTAGTATGTTGACGGGCTTTATTAATCCCAATGAACCCTTCTTTTCCCTTATGAATACGGATCGTGCTAACTTTCTCCTAGACGGTCCTAATGGAGCGGGGACCGGTCTCTCCGCTCCGGCCCGAGCCAATGCCTTGTACACCCGAGGTGATGTCTTGGCAGGAGGGCGTCTGGACATTAGTGGAAATGCAACAATATACGGCAATGAGTATATCAGCAGCAGCGTTAGTACCATGGGCAACCAATATGTGCAAGGCAATGTACGAATTGGAGGAAATCTTTCCACCCTTGGAAATGTCTTCATTGGTAACAACATCTTTCTCCGAAATAATAGCACAATTGGAACTGCAAATTTTACAAGTGGTAATACAAGCAGTACCTACAAACAGATATTTGTATCAACACCTTATATTACAGCCACTAGTGAAGTAATGTTAACCTACATTGGTCTGAACAATCCTGGATTTTTAACGGTTGACTCAATAAATCCTGGCGTAACCTTTCGTATTGCCTCAACCAATAACGGTGATCTAGGAGTAGTCAACTGGGTCATCTTAAATCGTGTCTAAACATTTTTATGGAATATTACATACTCCTAAAAAATCATCCTCCTAATTATAATGGCCCACATCACCACCGTCTCTCACGGCAACTATCCATCCGTTCCCCGACGCTCCTACCTTTCCACAGAAGCCTTCAACACTGTGTTTTTTTCTTACTCTACAGCACTTGTGAACCAAGTCTATGTTGGAACCTTTTCCTCGGTGTCCGGTGCGAACGCCACCAACTGCCCTGCCGGTCGTATCCTTCATGAAACGGGCAAAAAGTTGTTTCCTGGAGCCAACAATGGCGTCAATGACTACATGGTAAGTGTTTATGATCCCATCAGTATGTTGACGGGATTTATTAATCCCAATCAACCTTTCTTTTCCCTTATGAATACCGATCGTGCCAACTTCTTTCTGGACGGTCCTAACGGTGCAGGAACGGGTCTCACCGCATCTGCCCGTGCGAATGCGCTCTATACCCGAGGTGATGTCTTGGCGGGTGGTCGCCTCGATATCAGCGGCAATGCAACCATATACGGCAATAAGTACGTCAGCAGTAGCGTCAGTACCATGGGCAATGAATATGTGCAGGGTAATGAACGTATTGGAGGTAATCTTTCCACTCTTGGGAATATTTACATTGGTGAAAACATCTTTCTCAGAAGCAACAGCACTATTGGAAATCAGAGTTTTAATGTTCCTGCAGCATTTTCAACAGGAACCTATAAGAAAATTAATGTGTCTACTCCCAGTGTGACTGCAAACAGTAGAATCTTTTTATACTACAGCGCACATAACAATCCTGGAGTCTTGAGCGCAGAAGGTATTAGCGCAAGTGTTGGTTTTACGATTGTTTCAAACAACAATAACGATAATGGTAATGTAAACTGGATTATTTTGAATTCTAACTAAGATTTACTTCCTTGTTTTTGTATTTTACGTCCGATGTCCATGACATCCCACGCAAAATTGAATCCTCATACACCGTCGTCTTGACCTTTATGACCTCTCGAACACCCAAAGATTGTTTTAAAGGGCTTCGTACCACCTACAATTCGGTCGTGAAAGCCGTCGCCTCCAATAACATTGTCGCCATGGTTCTTACCGGCTCGCCCTTTTACTACATGTTAGGCTACGGTATTTACTATTCCCGTGTCGTAGGAGGTCAGCCCTTACTCCTTTCCGCCAACTGGGGCTTTATGTCCATCCTTATCCTCTCCTGGATTGTCGCCACCGTATCGATTTGGAAGATCATGCCGAATTTACTGACCTTCAGTATCTTTGTGTACACTTCTATTGGTCACTGGTGCCTTATTTCACTCTTTGTCTTCCTTTGCTATCTCATGTATTATGTGCCGATTGGAAGTACTGCCTCGTTGTTATCGGCATTAATGCCGCCCATACTGCTTCTCCTGTTCAGCGCCGACATCTTGCGCTCTGTCAGAACCCGATTATACGCCTTAATTGATACACCGATGCCTGTGACTATGGTGGATACGGAACCAGTAGTATAAGTCTCAGATTTACAAATAACATCGCACGGGTTTGTCACAAGGATGAGCGTAGGAAACAGCAGTCGCCAATGTGGTAATAGCAGTTATACATACAAACGCAAAGAATTGTGGATAATGAATCGCCGTCTTTAATATCGAACCGGCACAAGAGTGAATGCCAGTCAATGACAGACTATTAACCCCTGCCTGTGTTAGGTTATCCAAACGGTCATCAATCGATTCTCCGCTGGCTTCATAAAAGGACGAATCAATCCAGGGTGGTTGTGCCTCTTCCTTTATGGCAGGAACCTCATCTATTTCTGAAAGAGTTCTGAACGCCTTCTTGCTTCTGGTACGCTGGCTGATGGACGACATTCTGATATATGATATGCGGGTTACTTTAGATCAAAAATTGACGTGGGTCAGGCTGTCCCAACAGTGAATCAATGAATCCCAGTGATTTGAGTACGAAGACGAGGACGGAACTGTTGGATCTGTGCCGAACCACAGGGCTACGGGGCTACAGCGGGAAGTCGAAGGCGGACTTGGTCGCCTTCTTGTCGGCGACTCCGGTAAACACAGTTGAACATGTGTCTGAAGGCAGCACAGGCTACAAGGTGGTCTCACTCTTCACGGGGATGGGAGGAATGGATGTAGGGTTTGCGGAGCAAGTAGTAGTCCGATCGGAAAGTGTCGATCCGTCCTTTATTGCTGGTCCAGCAACGGTGGAGGGCTTTGTATCCTTGAATCGGTTACCCTTTCAAACTGTCTTCCAGAATGACATCTTACCCGAAGCCAAACGACTGGCCGAGTTAAACGGTTGGGCGCATAACTATGTCTTACAAGACCTGCGAGAACTCTTGGCATCGAATTACGCCTTTCCTGCCGCCGATGTGGTCACAGGCGGCTTTCCCTGTACGACGTTCAGCCATGCAGGAAGCCGTGCAGGATTTGAAAATGATACAGGGGTTCTTTACCAATCCAACATCGAGGTAGTCCGTCGAGTGAAGCCCATCGTCTTTGTAGCCGAAAACGTCCACGGACTACTGACGATGCCTGGGGCTCTGGATCGGATCAAGGCCGATTTCTCTGCCGTAGGATACGAGGTCCAACATCAACTCATCAAGTGTGAGGAAGTCGGAATTCCCCAGACACGGTGGCGAGTGATTATATTGGGGCTGCGACTGGATAAGCGAGCCTTGGTATCTGATGGATGGCACTTGATTACTGAGAATCGCAGATCCTGTACCATTCGCCCTTACTTTGCGCACTTGCTAGAACCCTACGAAACGACTGATCCGGCGCAAACCGTGTATTCAAGGGCTGCACGACTGGAAAAGGGTCAAGGGCAGAAGGCGATCGACTTGGATTCGTACGGTCCTACGATGCGAGCCGAACATCACGGCAATATCGAATATAGACGTCATGGCGAGGGAGAGCGACGATTGTCTGTCAGGGAAGCGGCGTTGTTACAGACCTTTCCGCCGTTATGTGTGTTGACCGAGGGCAAGCCAACCAGCAAGGCCTATAAACCGATTGGGAATGCGGTACCGCCTCTGTTGGGATACTTGGTGGGACGAAAGGTGGCCGAGATCTTACGGGCTTGCGCTTAATCCGGCATAGAAAAAATTGTATTTGGTTTTGTTTTTTTTTACTTTACGTGGCTCCAAGGATTTGTGTTGTAATATCCTGTATGATATCGAAATAGGCTTGAAGATATTGTAGTTTTTGTCCCTCGAGTGATAGGAGCAGACTATTAATTGTTGCGACTACCTTTACGACCTCCTCGTTTTCAGGCACATAGATACTATCGAGAGGGAACTCTAGCATGTCAGAGTCATCTGGTATTTCAGCAGGGACTAGGCATTTGCGTGCTGTAGTTGCACCGAGTTTGTATCTCATTCGATCGCCTATTTCATGACCTTTTTCGTTTGGGAAAAGGGCTCTATAGTTCCATAGTTCCGAATACAGACTATTGGATACTGTAACAGGAAGGACAAGTTGTTTCACGTTCATTGTAAGAAGGAGTACTGCTTGCGGGGGCAGGTCTGCGCATTCAATTTTTTCTAGTTTAACGAATCACAAAAACATGTTTTTTTTACTGGGGTTGTAAGGTCGCAGAGATCTTACGGATTTGCGCTTCATCCGGTCTAGAAAAAATTGTATTTGGTTTTTGTTTTTTTTATTTGTTTTTTTGTATTTTATATTGCAATGGGGTCTGTCGTTTCTCCTACAGTCTTTGATTCCCCCTTGTTTACCTTTCTCAATAGGTTATCTATAATTCTGGTATAGAGGATCTTGTCTGCTTCATATTTATCTGTAAGTTCTATGAATTCCTGTATTCTACGAGACTGGGCTTCGAGGAGTAAGGCCTGCATCCGTATTGTTTCCTCTGCTGACGGCGCAGGAGGCCTGACCTCGATCATCCAAGACTGTACAAGAGCATAGTACTTTGCGAGTACTTCATCGGGCTTCTCTCCATTGTAGAAGGCCTTCGAGTGACTTGCAGCCACACCGACACAGAGGTTGTTCTTGATTTTGCCGCCAGCCTGTATCCCACAATATTCGGCCACCTCTGTAAACGCAACAGGCTTGGGAAGAATCCAGTACTTTGCCAGTTCAAACTCGTATGCATTGTACTTGGCATCCTTTCCAGTGTAGACCTCCTTGTCTAGCAGGTCACAGGGCTTACACTCACCCTTCACCTGTCCAACGACAACAATTTCCTTATTGTCTCGAGTACAGACGATGATATCACCATCCTTCCAGGTGTGAATGCGCCTAGCGCTGTGAAACTTTTTGACAGGGCTCTCTAGCCATTCGTTGAGTGTTTTCGTAGTAAATGCGGTCACGTGGATTGTAGCAGGCATATTGTAAGTAAGATTCGTAAGTAAGATTCGTAAGTAAGATTGGGGACTCTTTGTTCTTGTGGGCTTTACGCTTCAATTTTTTTTACAAAACAAAACGCCTTACGCCTTTTTTGTTTTTTTATATAGTTACTGCTCCTGTTTCCGCCCTCCTCGCCGCTAACAAGGCCCTACGCCTTTCTATGGGATCTAGTCCTGTAGCAATATCGACGCCCTCGATATTTACTTGAAAGTAGTTGTACTTGATCAGCAGGGCCATCATTTCCTTACTGTAGTCTACGCCACGATTGTTTGTTCCCGTAGCAGAATTAAAGGCTCGCTTCCCTAAGAAGCGTACGATTTCGATGACCTGTTTTTCTGCAACGCAGATGATGCTAATGCGCTTACCCTTCAAGTCGATGTAGACGATCAGCATGTGCGTATAGTGATCCGGTTCTAAGGCGAGCATGGTCGTAAGGAATTTTGTCGCCTGTTCCGTATCGCTCGTCCATTTGACCTTCATAGAGCCCTTCCCTACAGTGTCGCTGATGTGTTTAATGGAAATCTTCTCTGAGTTCACACGGAAATCCTCTACTAATGAGTTGTCGATATCTGTTTCAACTTCTTCTCCTATGTAGTCCGTTAGGACGGCGAGAAGGTCCTTCTCTCGACTCATTCCGATCTCCATTCCGCATTTACCGTTCCTCTTACACTCAGCCTGTGAATCCGAGTAGAGGCTGACAAGGTCCCGCTGAGCAGCGGGATTTAGTAGGACTGTACGAATGCGGTCGAGTTCTATGATGGGCGTAGAGACGATAGTAAGAAATGCTGGTTCTAAGGAAGTCGTTGTCGGAATAACAGTCGCAGCGCAACTATTGTAGGATGACATATTGGATATTTGTCTTACTTGTCTAATTATTCTTGTAAGCATATTGTACGGTCTAGACCCTGTACGTCTTCAATTTTTGCTACCAAAAAAAATGGATGGTTTGTGTGTTTTATAGGTATTTTTTGTTATTTTAGTTGTTTATTATTCAGTAGGATCTCCTACATCATCATCTATTTCCACTGTATTGTCTAGTATCTCTCTAAGCGACTCGTACTCTATTGCGCTCTCGGTCAGTAACTTGCTATGTACCTCTACGGCAGCCTGTCGCTTCCTACCATGCGCCGACGCTATCTTGCGGTCGATATTGAGTTCTGCGTCGTCGGCGAGTAGGAAGTGGTGTACCTCGACAGGCTTGGTCTGGCCCATGCGGTAGGCCCTAGCAATGGCCTGGTCTACAATAGCAGGATTCCAGTGACTCGAGAGCATGACCACTCGATGGCAGTGCTGTAGGTTCAGACCACAACCCCCCGCTACGATCTGTACTAGAATCACTACTGGCTTACCCTCCTCTACGGCTTTTTGAGACTCTGCGATAGCCGCCGCCCTACCATCCGCCGTCATACCACCCTGTATCTGCCACGTACTGAACCCTAGACCCGTCAGTATGTGATTGGCCTTCTCTATCTCCTCTATGAAGTTGGTAAAGACGATAGTAGGGACCTTAGGACTCGTAGCCATGTAGGACTGAAAGGCCGTCATCTTACTTGCAGTACCGGTCCAAGCAGGTCTAGTGTACTTGCCTTTGTACTCTCGATTCATAGCATTGACGTAGATAGCAGGATCTGATATGAACTGGCGAATACGGAGGTAGAGTTTGAGGATGATCCACGTACGAGCATGCGCCTCTACTGCGGACTCGAGCCTCGCTACTAGGGCATCGAAGATAGCACGCTCCTCAGAGCCCTCTGGCATAGTCACAGCGTGCACGAGGTGCGTAGGAGGAGTCGCAGGCATAGAGGCGACTACGTCCTTTACATCACTAACAATCCTACGAATCATGACTGTATTGGCTACGCCCTCTAGTTTCTCAGTAGTCACGATCGTCTTATTGCCTAGGAACTCCAGTAGGTTCTTGAAGTCCTTCTTATCGTTGTGTACAGGCGTGCCAGTAAGGATCCAACGCCTAGGAGCAGCGAGTTCCGATAGGACACGGAACCGACGAGTGCCCTTACCATTCTTGAAGATATGGCCCTCGTCGCACACTAGCCTATCGTAAACGGTCTCCTTCACTACGTCAATCATATTGACAGTACGATCGTAGGTGCCCAGTGTAACCCGAAAGCCCCTACTACCGGCGACTGTTGTATAGACGGACTTGCCTCCTACGAGGATGCGTGTAGGGATGCTACTCTCTAGGAGGGCCTTTGACCACTGATGCTCTAGCGAGGGAGGTACGAGGATAAGGGTCTCAGGTACGGGGTTGTTAAGAAGTAGGCCGATCGTAGAGTAGGTCTTCCCTAGACCCATCTCGTCGCCCTCGATGCCGCCTCGGAAGTAGATACTAGTAGAAGATTCCCTACCAATCATCCACTCGATGGCCTCTAATTGGTGCTCATGATATTCAATATCCTTATTGGGTGTTATGTAAGATGTAGGCATTATGTAAGAAAGAAAGTAAGATTGTAAGAAGGGGGGATCAGGAGGTCTGAGGTAAGCAGGTTTCAATTTTTTTTTACAGGCTCTCTAAGGCACACAGTTGATGGTACGTATGTAGACATTCGTAGCGTTAGATCTACGGGGATCGTAGGAAGTACGTGTGAAAAATTGAAGCGTACAGAGTACAGATTACACACAGTCCCGCTTCTTACCAATCTTACTTACAACATGAATCCTACTTCTTACGAACCTACTGAATACCTCTACGATGTTATCGCCTCTCGAGACCGCTATATTGTGCAAGTCGAACTTGAACTACATAGGCTCAAGGCAATACTCATCCGTAGGGATCAACAAATAAAGGAATTAACAACTGCGACTGCTTCCTCAACTGCGACTACGACTGCCACTGCGACTGTGACTACTTCAACTATTGAAACTGCGACTGCTACTACTTCTGCAACTGTTGCGACTGCTTTTACGACTCCAGTCGAGGACTTCTTTAGTGCGCCTATTCAAGAGAACACTAGTAGTAGCGAAACTACTGAAGTCGAAGAAGTAGGTACAAAGTCTAGGCGACCCAAACGTAAGATCAGTGACTATCTCGTAGATGGAGACGTAGTAAAACATACAGAAACTGGCCTCACCCTCATCTACTCAGGAGAGACCTTTGTCACTGAGGATGGGACTCTATACAATAGCCTCAATGACATATCAACCAAACTCACGGCTAAAAGGCTACGACCCAATGGCTGGGATGCCTGCAAGGTTAGGCGTGGGGACAATACATGGATTACCATAAGCAAACTAGAGAAGCATACTGCATAGATTAAAACACTGATAAAACACTAATAAAAGACTACTAAAGACAAAAACACACAAACACACACAAAAACATTTTTCTAGAGCCTGTTTCAGCGGTCTAAAGAATATACACAATATTTAATTATAATATGAATTCTTCAGAACTTGTAAAGGGCGTGCAGTATAGACTTCATAGTTATGGAGGGTGTGCGGAAATGGAAACCACTGTGTTTCGAAGATTCTACGGAATAAATAATGACGGAAATGCGTTGTTTTACGATGAATCTATGGAGTGCCCTGTAATTTATGAAAGTTACTGGACATTTCACAGGATTTAGAGAAAAAAAATTGAAACCTTCAGAGCACAGATAGAACAGTCCCCCCATTCTTACAATCTTACTTATAAAATGCCTGTTACAACTCGTCTTATGAAGAAAAAGCAACAGATTGATTCTATGGATCACCTACAGTTCTTAATAAATCTCCAAAATAAGGAAACTTGCCCGTCTGGGCAGAATATCTGCCTTATTCGCATTATGACAACTATACTGCTATGCCCTATTATCACGGATCTAATGGTTACAAACACTGGATTTCGAAATATGGTCCTATTAAAATGTGAAGAATTTATAGAGAAAAAATGTTGCTACCCTGAGTTACGCCTCCTATGTAATGAATTAATAAGGCGGTATGAGTAAGATACAGAGACATTGCCAAAACGTAGAAACACTGCCAAAACGTAGAGACACTGCCAAAACGTAGAGACACTGCCAAATCCCAAAAAACAAACTAGAACATTTTTTTCTCATTTGTACACATTGTGTGATACACAATATTTACATTAGTAAGCACCAGGAATCGGATTTCTTGTCTTTTAACGGAACCCAAGGCGTTTCAATAGGACCGATACGAAAAGCAGTTTCACTCTCTAATGGATCATATGGGGTGTTCGATTCCTTTTTCTTAGTAACGACGGGTCTTACAGTTCCAAGTGCTCTCACAATTGTGTCTAAACCGTAATCTTCCACATCTGTCAAATGTGGCGGGATATTCGGAACAGCACGTGTTGATTTACGATTGGAAGGGGAAATACGTTTAGGAGACTTGCTCCGATTTTTTCTAGAATCTTTCTTAGGAGGTATTCTTACTATGTGTCCTTATTTACATTGCAGGTCTCGATCCTCAAACACTGGGATACTTCTCCTCTTTATCCGCTAACATGTAAAGCAGGTTGTTAGTCTCTGTAATCTTGAGAGCACCCTACTGTAGAAGCAGAACCGGGACCTGTGTTGGAAAAATTGAAATGGGGTGTACAGGTGAAGGACCATCCCGCCCTTCCTTTATACCTTCAGCGATACCTTCGGCTATACCTTCAGCGATACCTTCGGCATGCCAGTTCTTACACGATCTATGACTCGATATCTTACAGAGCGCAATGAGGCGCTGAATACAGCCCTACAATATGCTGAAAACTATAACACGGAAACAGATCTCAGGACAAAGGACACATGGTGTATACGCTTTATGGCCTTTGTCCTCGTGAACAAGTACATACATCAATTGCTACAAACGAACAGAGTCTTCTACGATTCTGTCGTAGAGAATGTGAGGGATGTAATGAAGATGCCGAATTGCGGTCTCCTTCTATACCAATACTGCTACGCTGTGAAACTTCTAACACAGGAAGTTCAATGGTAGAATCACTACAATATAACAATCAAACCACAAAAGACTACTGAAACACAAAAAAAACATAGAAAAAATGTAGTCTTTTTTTTGTGTTTTTGTGTTTTTGTGTTTTGTATTTTTGTATTTGTTAGATATTGTACTGTTGGCTTTGTAGTCTATAGGCCTTGCACATTTTAGCAACCTTCCTAGTACAATGTGTATTGGCAAGTAATTCTGTGCATTTGGCATTGACGCAAAGAGCAAACGCAGCGTCCTTTTTAAGCAAGTTTATAATATGTTCATTTTCTGTTATAAAGGCTACTACGTTGCTGAGAGTAAGATATTTATCCATATCGCTGACAGCAATTGTATGTAAACTGTTAAGATATCTCAATTCTGCGTAGGCAGTCTCACGCTCCTTAATGAAGCGGGTTTGAGATCGAGTAAGAACTGGCATTTGGTAAGATTGGTAAGATTGGTAAGATTGTAAGAAGTTGGGACTGCTTGGTTGCCCTCTTGTAAGTCTTCAATTTTTCCAGCCGTATCCCTACGATGTGCCCCTGCTCTCCCTAGAAAAATCGTAATTTTTGTTGTTTGGCGGTTTTTTTATATTTTTGTATTATTTAGGTAAGGCACCATTTAGTAGATGTATGGTTTGTTTCAAAAGCCTACACTGATACGCCAAGGCCCTAGGACAATCTGAACTAGTCAGGAAGTCCTCGCATTTACGTAAGGCCGTATGTCTAAATGGAATATTATTTTTCAGTAGTTCATTCATATGATGATTATCTAGGATGAAGACTATTATGTCAATAGCAATAGCACATTTATGCTTCGTTAGTTCAGCAGCAAGGTTTTTCTTGAAGAGGGAACTAATATGTGCGTAAGCACTCAAACGTTGGGCTTCGTAGCGGATATGGGAGGTTTTAGATCGAGTAAGAACAGTCATTGTTAAGTAAGATTCGTAAGATGTAGGGACTCACTGCTTCTGCCCCTGTAAGTCTTCAATTTTTCCAGCCGCTGGTCCTGTAACTCTGTAGAAAAATTTGTAGTTTTGTTTTGGATTTTTTATATTGTGTTTCCTATTTGTTTATGTTGTAATCGCAGTAGTCGTAGCAGTCGTACTAACTGGCGTAGGATCCTCGCCCTCGTCCGCCCCATCCAACTCTAGGCACCGGTCTAGGATATCCATCATAGTCTCGTACTCAATAGCGCTCTCCGTATGTAACTTGTGATGTACCTCGAGTGCCTCTAGGCGCTTCCTACCATGCGCCCCCGCTATCTTACGATCTATATTGAGTTCAGCGTCGTCGGCTAATACGAAGTGGTGGACCTCTACCTGTACAGTCTGTCCCATTCTATACGCTCTTGCAATAGCCTGGTCAACGATGGCCGGATTCCAATGACTTGTAAGCATAATGATACGAGAGCAGTGCTGTAGGTTGAGACCGCATCCTCCTGCTACTATCTGTACTAGGATGACTACGGGCTCCTCTGCCTCTACAGCGGCCTTAGACTCCTCAATAGCCGCAATCCTACCAGCCTCCGTCATACCGCCCCTAATCTGCCAAGTCTTGTACCCTAGAGACTGCAGTATACGATCTGCCCTATCCATCTCATCTACGAAGGTAGTAAAGACTATTGAGGGAGTACGCTCTGAAGTAGCCATGTAGGACTGAAACTCAGTCATCTTACTAGCAGTACCTAACCACTTAGGACGAGTATAGGAGCCCTTGTACTTGCGATTCATAGCATCTATGTAGATAGCAGGGTGCGCTATGAACTGACGAATACGCAAGTACAACTCTAGGATAATCCACTGGGCTCTCTGGGCCTCTATAGCAGCCTCTAGCCTCCGTACAAGGGCACCAAAGATAGTCGCCTCCTCAGACCCCTCAGGCATAGTGATAGGATGTACGATATGCGTAGGGGGATGGGCAGGCATAGTAGGTACAGCCTCCTTCACATCGTCTACGATTCTACGAAGCATTACGATAGAGGCCGGCTTTACTAGCGTATCCTTCCCTAGAGGCACCTTATTTCCTAGAAACATGAGTAGGTTGATGAAGTCCTTTTTACTATTGTGTATTGGTGTACCTGTCAGAATCCAACGCCTAGGCGCTACTAACTCTGATAGGACTCTAAAGCGCTTTGTATTCTTTCCATTCTTAAATATGTGCCCCTCATCGCATATGAGACGGTCGTAGGTCGTATCTTGTAGTTTATGTATGTTGTTTATAGCACGATCGTAGGTGCTGAGAGTTACTGCAAAGTCCCTAGAACCTCCTACTATTTCCATCTTACCTGGTAGTAGTACTGTATGAGGGATGCTACTATCTAGTAGGCACTTGGCCCACTGGTGCTGTAGCGCAGGAGGTACGAGGATAAGAGTATTAGGGACAGGGTTGTTCAGTAGGAGGCCGATAGTAATGTAGGTCTTTCCTAGGCCCATTTCGTCGGCTTCGATACCGCCTCGAAAGTAGAGAGCACTAGGAACTTCACGACCTATCATCCACTCTATGGCTTCAGTCTGGTGCGGATGGTAGGAAAAGCCCTCGAAAGGTACTATGTAAGTAGGAGTCGTCATTAGTAAGAAAGTCTGTAAGAAGAGGGGACTGCTCAACGCCTCTGTAACTGACTTCAATTTTTCTTACATCGGCTTCCCTGTACGTAGGATAGTAGTGAATTACGGGAACAAGTTCTACGAGAACGTAGGAAGAAGGTTAGAAAAATTGAAGACTTACAAGAGCCATAGAGCAGAAGTCCCCACACCCAATCTTACTTACAATCTTACTTACAATGTCCACTGATTTCCTACTTGCAACGATCGCCGATAAGGACGCACGAATCTTAGAACTACAACGAATGCTACACGAAGCAACGAAGAAGGAACTTGCTGCGACTGTTACTCCTGCGACTGTAACTGCGAGTACTACTACTACAACTGCTACACCTAAGTACTCCCTACGAGCATCAGACACTGAGTTTCGAATTCACGCCGACTATCTAGGCAATGACTTCATCTCAGAGGCTATGAATATTACCTGGAATCGTAAGGTGAATGACCTAGCAAATCTCGTAGCGGCCTCTACTTCTAAGGATGGCTGGACTCAAGTTCACCCTAGTGAGCCTACGAAAGCCTGCTTCTTCCCAAAACTTAAGACCCTTACTGCTAAGAACAATAAGGATCCTAATGATTACAGCGTACTCTTTGTAATTCGTAAGGATCACGATAAGGGTGTTACGTACAAGGCAGCGCTTCAGCATAAGGTTACAAATGAAGTTGTACTACTGACCTCTGGCAATTTCAAGTGGAGTGTCAAGCACTATGATTCGAAACTAAGTGGATGGTACGTATGTGCAGCAGATATGATTGCGCCCGCCTACTTCTGGCAATTACTCAATAAGGCAATGAACTAAATACAAACAGAGAAAAAACATAAACACAAAAAACACAAAAAACACAAAAAACATTTTTTGTAAGGGGTGATACGAGGGCTTGTAGAAAAAATTGAAGCGTTAGAAGGGCTAAACACAGTCAGTCCCAACATTCTTACAACCAATCTTACTTACAATGTCAACTGACTTCCTACTAGTAAAAGCCGCCGAGAAGGACCAACGAATCCTTGAACTGGAGTTGAGACTCCACGAAGTAGTCCAGAGGGAGCAAACCCTACTCAAACAACTAAATGTCTTATATATTGAAAAGAATAAGGAGAGAGAGGACAAGCAGATCCTACAGTGTCGTGTCGATTCCTTAGAGGCTGAACTGAGTGTATACACGAATGGAAGTGGACTTACATATGTTGCGCAGGAGGAAGCGAACTTATTGTCGCAGGGCGTACTAACAGACCACTTGGGTCTCGCAAGTACGACAGGCAACACGAGTTGTTCAGAAGACGTAGACATGTACCCCTATCTGCGTAGTTATGACTACGATCAACACTGTACATGTTCTAAGGAAGACGACGAACTATCTGACGACGAATAAAATATACAAAACACAACAAACAAACAGCACACCATTTTTCTAAGGCATCGTACGCCCTTGTAAGAAAAAATTGAAGTATATCGTGTGCAGGAAACAAGAGTTCCTACAAATCTTACTTACCAATCTTACTTACTATGACGACTCGTGCTGATATCGAAACGCTACTTGAAGAAAAGAAGGAGATCCTAGAAAATCTAGTCGAAGAGATACGACTCTTAGAGGTAAAACTGGCGTCTAGAACTCCAACCTGTGAATGTTACTGTAACTGCGCCTTACTTGAATGGGATAACCGGTATAAGACTCGTCATGAGGAGAAATGCGGTATGTCAACTTGTACAGGGGCTACGTGCGTAAGGAAGGAGGCCGATGTTCCTACGTTCTGTACGAGTGACTGCTGTAGTACAAAGAACTGTACCTGCGATTGTACAGGCTGTGATGATGAGGAATGTGTATGTAAATGCCATTCCTTCTGTACAGAATGTAATATGAAAGACGACTGTAAGTGTGATGCCTGTGAGACCTGCAAGGAACAGCCATTATACTGCATGTGCGACGACTAATAGAAAGATACTACAAAATCTAGAAAAAATACAAAAACCAAAAAACACAGCAAAAATATTTTTGTTGTGTTTTTTGGTTTTTGTCTTTATTATTATTTGTTTGTATAGTCATTTATTGAGAGTTTATTCGATTGTCTCTAGGTCACTCATCTTGATGTAGGAGCCGTTTCGAAGTACCTTACACTCATTCCAGGGCTGCATAGTCTTGATCGTACGATTGAGTTCCGCTCTATGAGTCATTACGAAGTCCTTAAGGGACCTGTAGACGCCGCCTGTTCCTACGAGTTCGCCTGTTGGCCCATCATAGTACACACACCACTCAGAGTCCTTTAAGGTATGAATAATACGATCGCCGTTGACCAGGTACTGCTTAAGACTCCTATGACGCTTCTTCTTATCCTCGCTACCTGAGTCTACGTCACCGAGGGCTAACTCAGGAGCGTAGGGGGATAAGACAGTTGGCAGTACCTCAGCAGTTGCTTCCATAGTTTCTACGTCCATAGTTTCTATGCCGGCAGTTTCTACGTCGACAGTTTCTAGATTGGCAGTTTCTAAGACTGATAACTCACTAAGTCTCCTAAGTCCCTCTACGCCAAGCATTAGGTGATTATCATCTATTATTTTTTGTTGTTCTGCGATGAGTAAACGCAGGGTATGGACCTCTCGCTCTAACAGCAAGATTTCCATATCCCTCGTCTGTATCGCCATATCGAAGAAGTCAGGAGCGGCAGTAGATTGAAGTGCGGAAGCAAGTAAGATAGACATGAAGAAAGATTGTTTGTAAGAAGATTGTTGGGACTCATTGCTCAGACGTCTGTAAGGTCTTCAATTTTTCCAGTTACACAGCCTATCCCTTCGTACAAATGGGTCTACAAACGCAGTGAATTCCCTTACACGGTAAGCATGTGACGCTGAGAGGCCAGTTTGGGAGCCCAGTGTTTTAGATGTTCCAAACACTCACTTAAGTGCTCACGCATACAGTCAGAGGGTTGTTTTTTCCCACAGTAAGGACAGGGCGTATCATACACCCGTTCTCGATCACCGTTATGACCAAAAATACGGTAACATTCATGAATGTTACGACGGATAAAGACAGTCGCCGCCATTCCTGTAAGACTCGCTCCTAAGATCGTTCCTAAGACAATCTCGGGTGTAGAATCGCAGCGTGTTGCATCGGGTCTAACGTAAAAAGAGGGAGTTGGAGATAGTGACGGAGAAACTGATATTGTAGGACTTCCTGCAAATACGAGTCCGCAGAAACTTAGAAACAGCAATACCATTCTGCTTGGTTCCTAGAAAAACAAAACTTCAACACTTACTTTGTTGTAGGAAGAATACAGCGCATCGGCTGTTTCCTTGAGAATAAGGTGTAGACGGCAAAGAACGGTAAGACAGGGCCTATAAAGGCGCCAATCATCGCATCTCTTGGTACGCAGACGAGTTCTGTTGCGATAGTAGTCGGCATTCGACTTTCTCTTCGTAAATGTCCGTGAGTTATTGTAGCGCCTACGCTAAAGGTTGTGGAGAACTGAAGATATCGAAGAAGATAGGTCATCTTGTGCTGTCCCTACATATTGGATCAATGCGTCTTCACTTTTTGGTGCGGGTATTCTTACTTTTACGGGTTTTACGTGTTTTGCGTATTCTTTGATTGATACGCATTGTTTTGGGGGGTTGCGTGAGTTTGGCCGCTATGTCTGGACTCACGTAAATTGCCATTGTGTCTTTTCCATACGTTTTCATGCTATTAGTTGCAGTGTTATGATATACAAAGGACTTGTTCGTCATAAAATTACTGCCATGTAAGGGAACCTCTTGTCTAAACATGAGTTTGTGCTTGTCATCATACTGTGCTATGTACACTGGGTGTGCCTGGGGGTATCTAACAAGCCGTTCCAGTAATGGAGGCGAAATGTTGTAAAAATCGGCTTGGGACACCCGTTGTAGGTCACTATAGGTATCGGGAAAGGTGAGTGCCATACTCTATTGGGGGCTTCCAAAAAAATTGGAGGGATTGACGTCACGTTTTCGATTCACAACAACTAATAATGCTTCTAATCTCTGTGGAAGGGAATATAGGGGCGGGGAAGTCAACCTTCTTAGAACGTTTGCAACATGAGTGGCCGGACGTGACTGTTATTATGGAACCTGTAGGAACCTGGATGTCTGTGAAAGACTCCTCAGGCAAATCACTCTTGGACTACTTTTACGAGGACAAGAAGCGTTGGTCCTATACCTTTCAAACGTGCGCCTTCTTAACTCGAATGATGGATACGGAGAATGTCTTGTCTTCTGTTAAAACGGATGGAACACAAATGGTGATCATTACGGAGCGATCAGTGCTAACCGACCGTTACGTGTTTGCGGACATGTTGCGAAAGGATGGAGCCATGAACGAACTGGAGTATAATCTTTACTGCCGTTGGTTCGATCGGTATGCGAGCGGAATTCCTGTAGGAGGTATCATTCATTTGGAGACGGATCCTTCGACTTCTTTGACTCGCATTGGTGTGAGGGGTCGAGGGGCGGAAACGGGGATTGCGTTAGAATACTTGGAAGCCTTGGAATCCCAACATCAGTCCTGGCTATCCTCCACAACCTTGCCAGTGTATCGACTGTCAGCCAATGATGGGGACTTGTCTTCCTTGAAAGCATGGGTGTCTGAATTGAGTAAGATCTAACGGTCCGTTAATTTATTTTCTTAAGAGGCGGGGTGAAGAAAGACTGTAACGGTGTGATCGTCAATACACTGGCGAAGAAGGACATGATCTTGGACTCTCTGTCCAGTTTGAATGCGGTTAGCACCACGAATTCGATGCAGAAGACAGTTACGGTAGAGACCTTTGCAGATCACGACGGAGTTCGCAGTCGTAGTATCATTTCCTATCATTAAAGACTGTGGTTTACACTTTTTTTTCATATGCAATCTTCGCAAATGAAAAGGATATCAGGTTCCCGGTGTTAACGGTGCGTTTGTTCCTCTAGATTGCAATCTGGTAAGGTATGCGTCAAGGGCGATTTCAGGCCACCTATGTAATATTTTGAGGCCGGAATTCGACTTTCTCTTCGTAAATGTCCATGAGTTATCGTAGCGCCTACGCTAAAGATTGTGGAGAACTGAAGATATCGAAGAAGATAGGTTGTTTTGCGCTGTCCCTACATATTGGATTGAATGCGTCTGCACTTTTTGGTGCGGATCTTCTTACTTTTACGAGTTTTGCGTGTTCTTTGATTGATACGCATTGATTTGAGTCATGGCTGTCAGCCAATGATGGGGACTTGTCTTCCTTGAAAGCATGGGTGTCCGAATTGAGGAAGGTCTAACGGCCCGTTAATTTATTTTCTCAACCTTGGATATACCATGACGACCACGTATACATTTGATGCGAGCAACAACATCAATGGTTATACAGGAGATGCGCCAAGTGGTGCCATTGATTTGGCCGCCTATGCGTCTGCTAACTCTGTAACGATTGCTGGTATTCTGACTGGAACGTTTAATGGAAGGTCTATCACAAGTATTACATTTCCAGCATCAGGATTTACAAATATCGGTGAAGAGGCTTTTAAAGAATGTAATAATCTAACCAGTGTAGTCATTCCTAATAGTGTCTCAACCATTGGAGCATCGGCCTTTCAAAGTTGTTATTCTATGACAAGTGTCACAATCGGAACAAATGTCAGAAATGTGGGCGCATCAGCGTTTGCAAGTTGTCCGTTTTTAACGAGTGTCACCATAAACCATGGTATCCAAATCATTGAAGATCGGATGTTTTATGGTTGCGATTTAACCAGTGTTACCATTCCTAATTCCGTCGTACAAATTAAATCAGAGGCCTTTAAATATAATCGTCACATGACAAGTGTCACGTTCGGAAACAGTGTCACCTACATTGGTGACGAGGCGTTTCGAGGTTGTCAGGCCTTGACAAGTGTTACAATTCCTAGTGGAGTTTCAACGATTACCACTATGGCATTTAATAGTTGTACAAGTTTAACCAATATTGTACTTCATAATAATATTTATATAATTGGTAATAACGCATTTGGTAATTGTGAAGCTTTAACTAGTATAACCCTTCCTACGAACCTGGAGCAGATTGCCTACCAGGGATTCGCATCTTGTGTGAGCTTAACTAGTATTACATTTCCAGCAAACTTCTTATATCTTCAACAGATGGCATTTTTGAATTGTACAGCCTTAAGCAGTGTAACCTTTGCCAATTCAATAGCCATAGAAACAATTCAGAGCCAAGTATTTAGCGGTTGTACAAGTTTAACCAGTATTGTATTCCCCCCTTCCCTCAGAACAATCGGATTTGAAGCATTTTACAGTTGCGGATTAACCAATATTGTAATTCCTGATACTGTTACAACAATCGAAAGTTATGCATTTAATACAAATGTTAATGCAAAATATGTAATAATTGGAACTGGTACAACAAGCATCAATACTGGTGCCTTTAAAAATATGTTTACTGAATGTGCTGTTGTATTCAAGGGAAATTATGATAGCAATCGCCATAGTGCAAACAATTTTGACACCGATAGGAATACAAAGTACTTTTATAAAACAGGAGCCACGGGATGGTCCGGTGTCACAATTGGTGCATCAACTGTTGTATCCACTACTTCAGGTGCTGGCGGTACAATTGCCCTCGCCAGTGCTGATCCCAGTTCCACTGCTATTCAAGACTTCTGTGCTGCTGCTGCAAGTGCTCCGCAAGCCATCACAGATCTGCGTGCGGCTGTAAGAAACTACAGCATAAGTGCTACGAAGAAAAGTGCTCTCAAAGCATCAGTTCTTACAACACTTCTTGCTAGTAACTTAGTCACAAAGGATAGCGGTGGCTCCAATGGCACCATTGCTGTTACAAATTCTACGATAGCTGCAGATCTTGCTACAACCTTTGATACTGCAGGTACTACAAATCCATATGTTAGTGGACCGATCATCAGCGTTATCCCTGCATACACCCTCGTAAATGGAAGTTCTCCGCCCACTTATACTGCTACGGTTAACTTGGCTGCAACAGTTGGAGGAACGTCCTACGCTTCTCACATTGAAAATGAAACTGCGTATTTAATTTTTGAAATCCCTGTCTCGACAGCTAGTATTATTTACCGTTGTACCTTATCTTACAATGGCGCATCCTTGGCACTGACATACAATGGTACTGTATTGAGTGATGGCACAGCCACCTATACTGCCAATAGCACACTTACGATTGGAACTCTTTCATTTCCTCTCATGGGTCTTGGTTCCTTTGGTGGTGGAGGCGGAGAAAACGGTGGCGGAGGAGGAGGAGGAGGCGGTGGTGGCGGTGGTGGCGGCGGAGGCGATCCTTACGTCACTACGTTCTCCAACATCCAATATAAACTCCCTGTGATTGATGCGCCAATTCGATACTTCCAGGCGATGGAGGATGGCAAGTTGTTAACGATTAACGCTCAACTCAAGACCTGTACTTCGGCCGACCTAATGAACTCCAACATACGATCTCTGCTGGGTCTCAAAGACAAGATGACAGCGAAACAGTATGCTGCATTAGCCCAGAAGTTGATGACACCCGAGTCTCTCTCCTTCTTTGAACGGGTTCATATTCAATACGGTAACGAAACCCTGGTTGTAAACCTCTGGAACTCTAAGTTCGAGATTCTCCAGAATACAATGACCACGATGGCCAAGGTAGTAAACCGTCCTGATCTCATTACAAAGACAGGCATCTACACCGGTTACAAGGCGACCACCCTCCAATTCACCTTCGGTTCCACAAAACTGTATCTGTCCGTATACAATTCCCCCATGATTCGTAATGGTATCTCTGTAGAGACGAATGCTAAGAACTGTAACGGTGTCGTCGTAAATACGCTCAAGCAGGCGGACATGGTCTTGCCCTCTTTGAATTCCGTTATTGCAGTGGCGCAGAAGGACTCCATTAAGCGCTATACGCACGTGGAAACCTTTGTGGACCACGACGGACTTCGTACACGCAGCATCACTACCTATAGATAAATTGAAGGGTTTTATTACTTAACGGTGCGTTAACAATTTAACGCACCGTTAATAGTCCCGGTGTTTGGTCAAAGTAAATGTATGTAGAAGGAACAAGAGTGTCTATGAATGAGAGTGGTGCCTTTTTCTGCGTGTCCCACGATCCCTACATCTGAATTAATGAATTATGAATGTTCAGATCGACTGCTTCTGCCTTCTGTGATGGAATCCTATAGTATTGATACTATCATGATTTTATCCAATGCCATGAAGGAGGAGATTATTGGATGTGTGTTTGACTGCCATGAAGGCGATATGGAGACGATCTATATTCCATCATGGATGTTTTACCAATTAACGCTCTCTTATGAGATTACGGTGTCTACGATGAAGGCCCTAAAATGCACTCACATCCAGATTCGCCCCCATCGTGTGGACTGTTTGAAACGAGGGTTACGGCATTTGAATCTAGCCTTACTAAATTACAAGACGCTGACCCAAGGATCACGCATTCCTGTCAACGTAGATCCGCCTGAAATGATTACGATTGAGTTAATGATGCCCGAACGGTTCAAGACCTGCTTTGTGTTCAATTGCGGGGATATTGGATTATCGATCTTGCCACCGTTAGAGGAGGTGGAAGAACTGTCGTCATTCCGTGTAAGACCGCTCAAACGGTCGGCCTTCATTCCCTTTATGGGGCCTGGGCATAGATTTGCTGCAATAGAAGGGTATGTGCCTGTTTCGTCGGACGAGGATGCTACACGGCGGATGGTGGAGGCGGCGAAACGGAGGATGGCGGTAAATAGTCTAAACTATTAGATCAATTATAATACAAATGTCGGGTCTTGAAAATCTGTCATTTTCAAAATATTACTATGTATTATTATGAAATATAAAGATAATAGTGCATTTATGTTGGCATTGATATGAATATAACCTATCTTTTCCAGACATTTTGAGCCCCATACGCTAATTCTCTGAATCCATTATGTTTTAACATCGTGCGTATTTTTACGTAATTACATTTTTCACGACCATCCTCTTCAAAGATTATTAAATGTAATTGGTTTACGAATGTAGGATTTTCATCAAAAAATGTTTCTAAAAATCCTTCGCAATCCGCAACTAGGACATTAAACTTTAATTTATGTTGTGCTTCAATCTGAGCAAGAGTGTAAGAAGGGATTTTTGATTCGGATGCCTCCACAAACGTCGCACCATAACCCCCATTACATATATTGAGACCCGTTAATCCTAATTGTTTTGATGATATAAAGCCTTTTATAATTGCAAATTCACATTTATTAACACGTTTATTTCTTTCTAATGCATCCCATACACGTTCATCAGGTTCAACAACAACCTGACTCGTCTTTGAGGTTAATTTATAATTAATCATACAGGATACAGAACCGTACCTGGCACCAAGTTCCAACACAACATCGTTTGACTGAATGAACCGATATACCAAAGCCTGTTCTTCCGTTTCGTGTTTTTCTGTATCAATTGTTGCATCGTGTTCGCATCGTATGTCAAACTTTGGCCTCTTTACTTGAGTAAAATGTTCAATCGCAGGGGCTATACATTGCTGCGTATCGTTCACAACATTATCTAATCCAAAGCCTTCTTTGAAAATTGGTAAGTTAACACGTCGCATATATTCCTCGTTTGTCATTGTTACCATTTGATGCGCAAGAGTTTTGATCGATTCAATGGAATCATTTGGTAAGGTTAAAAATCGATCCTTGTGAAAATACCGATGAATGTTTGGAGATCCCCAGTATACAGGTATAATCCCTGCCCGAAATCCATTGATTATTTTTTCAGTCACATAATGGGGTTCTTCATTGTTTTCCATTGTGATCACGAATTTAAATTGCCTATAAAAATCGATTAACACGTTCGATTTGTAATTTCCTTGAATAGACTTTCCAATATTATTCCTAAAATTGCCACCGTAAGTTACAGATCCACATTTTTCCAAATAGTCTAGAAACGCATTACGGGCACGCCCGTGAGGGTTAGATATCACAGTACAAGCAAACTTGTTCGGTACATCTACAACGGGTGTATATGATAATGGAGTGCTTAGTATGTATGGTAAAAAGAGCGGCAAACACACATAATTCTTTTTTGTTTCCATGAATCCTAAGATACAAGAGTATGATTCCAAAGGCGCAAAGGTTGGGAAAAAAGGTTCACCTGAAAATAAAAAAGTCTTTGACCATTGCTTGAAAGGCAACGCAGATTCCTTACCAAAGACAGATTCAACAAGAATGGTGGAAGTTTCTTTATCTCCAACTACGACATTTGTTTTGAATACACGAGATAGAAATAATAAGAAAAATTCAACATTTATGGGATCTAATTTTTCAAGAAAGCCTGGCCAAAAATTGTGAAAATATACCTTCATATCTAATGTTGACCCTGCTTGTCGAATGTGGCTTTTCGAGACGGAGAAAGATTGTGTATGTGATGGCCAACCAGGTTCTTTGAATCCTTCATACAAAGATGTCATCATGGAATCACAAACCCCACGTTGAATCATCTGTTTCACTTGATCGTACACGAGTCTCTGACCCTTCAGATGTAGACCCGGCACATGTAAGAAAAACGCAGAACGACCAAAGAGTTCTGCAAAGGTTGGTGAATCGGTTGCTTGAACTTGAACATCTTGAATACCAGCATAACATCCAAATGTAGAAGAGTGAACTAGTTGGGCGTCATAATCTGCTGCAATTTTATCTGGAAAGGTGTTCATATAATTTCCGACGCCTAATTGATCGTCTGTAAAGCCTTTGTCAATAATCCAACCAAGCATGTCTGCAAGGGCCCCTGCTTTTCCAGCCATCAATCCAGCATTAGCAAATTTGCGAATAGGTTGTTTGATTCCAAGATGCGTCCAGTACTTATCTAATGGCTCACATTGCCATTTGGTTTTGTCGTGATCTGGTGGTGGATCAAGTTTTCCTTCACAAAAAAGTTCCATAGAAATAAGAATATTTGTTCCAAACGACCGAAATCCCTGTGTGAAAGCACTTGGATTGCGCAAACATACAACATCCCTTGCGTCCGACAAAATAACAAGAGTTTCCTTAGGAATTGTTTCTAAATATTTCTTATAACTTGTCGCCCTTGTTGCAACATATCCCTTCCATGTGTCACCTTCCCCTATAAACTTGTAAGACCATCCATTTCGTTTTAATGTGCCTTCAAAGAACAATGTATTTTCAGTTGGTTTGTTGTCATATGATATAAGAATAGGTGTTTCTATTACACGTTTGAGGTCTTCTTCGGTGAAACATTCTGGTTGGTTACAAATATCACTATCATATTTATTTGTATTTGAAATGTCTTCGATGCCAGCATTTACAAATTCTGGATCATCGTCTTGAAAAACAGTAGCGAGAAGAGGAAGGCTTACATAAATATTTACTTCATTAACAAATCTGCCAAGCATTATATCAATCGCTTGATAAATTCCAACCTTCTTTATTTTCGATACAAGAGTTTTAGCACCCTTCTTTGTTAGTACATAACTATATGCACCAAAGTGAAAAAAAGAATCATTTGTACCACAATATGTATTTTGTTTTAGTCGTCCAATACATTTATTAACAGGTTCAACAATGGAATTATAACGTGTTATATTTTTCGGATGAACTCCTCCCAAATACAATATATCTGCATCGAGGGGAATATGTTTCATAATAGTATCAAATTGATTCAAAAAATCTGGAACACATTTTACATCATCCTCCAACATTAAATATGCCGAATCATTTGATTCTGCTAGTTGCTGCCAAAGATGATAATGGGACAAAGCACATCCCATAACTCCCTTCATCCATTTGAAATCATTATTACGAAATAAATGAACTAACTCTGGTGTTAGTTGTATTTGTTTCCCATCCACAGCAGATGTACGAATTACATGCGGATGTAAAAGAGGATGATTCGTTTGAAACAGTTTATACCGATCAGGGCGGCGATCTAAATTAATTACAAATGCCTTACTCACAGGCAAACCAACGAATGTAGTTAGGTTATTCTCATGCGATATGTGGAGAGGTGTTTCCAATACACGTTTTATTTCTTCTTCGGTAAAACATTCTGGTTGGTTACAAATATCACTATCAAAATTGTTTGTATGTGAAATATTTGCCATGTCAGCCGCAACATAATTTGGATCGTCAAACTGTGTGGTTGTGACTATAAATGGAATGCTATGATATTGCTTCATAAGTTGTCCGGCATGTTCTGCCATAAACCAGTCAACAGGTCTTGTAATTTTATATTTCGCAACTATTTGTAATAATTTTTTTGCACCTTGATTTGTTATACAATAGGCCATTGTCGTGTATGGAAAAATCCTACCAAATATTCCTAGACGATCATGTTCCTTTATTCTACCTACACATTCATTTATTGGCTCCGCAAGAAAATTATGCAATTTTTGGTTTTGTGGAATAAGACCACCCACGTATAAAATTTCAAAATCAGAGGGAACCCGTTTCATGGACTGGTTAAATTTCTCAAAAAAATCTGGAGAACATTTTGCGTCATCCTCCATGATAAAATAAGCCTCATCATTTGAATTAGCCAATTGCTTCCACAGATTATAATGAGATAAAGCGCATCCCATGACCCCCTTCATCGATTTGAACTTGTTGTCACGAAACATATGTGCAATTTCAGGCGTTAGTTGTATTTTTCTGCCATCTACAGCGGATACACGAGTTACCATAGGATGTAATTGTGAATGATTCTTTTTAAATAGTTCCCACCGATCTGGACGTCTATCTAGATTTATAACAAATGTTTTACTAATTCCTGATAATGTGATTGATTTATGCACAGGTATATCGGTCTTTAAGACTAAAAGAGGGCCTCCATCGCCGGCATTAGAAGGGCCTCCATCGCCGGCATTAGACCGTTCTTCGGCCTTACACAGGTGTTCAAACAGTATGTCTAACTGTGAAGGATCGTAAACTGTACCAACAGAATCTCTAGTCATAGAAGCAACGTTATGGAACACTATTAAGCCCCTTGAATCGGCTTCGACCATGAGAGGACTACGTTCTCCCGTCATATAGACAACATTCTTCCTTTTTACAAAATGGTCAAGAATCTCCGATGTTGACAAAGATGCAAATAACTGGACACGCTTTGTTGACCAAAGACTCATTTGTTTTAGAGATGCCATAGCAAGTGAATCTTTATCAGGAAAGTTGAATATATATACTTCTTTTAAACAATCCGGATGCTTGTTGAAAAGGTCTTCACACGCCTTAAGGTGAGGAAGGACCGATGTTTGGAATGGTTCACCGTTATAATACAACACAAAGGTGAGTGGTGAAGTCATTCTATACTTTTTTATATAATTTCCAAAATGCAATTAACCGCGGTTTTACGAGACTTCATAAATAATGTACAAGTCTAGATGTTATCACGTATTGAAACCATTCGAAAAGAAAAAAAAGTTGGATTGCTAATTCATAACAAGGTGCACCTATTCTCTAATGGTTTGTTTCAAAATGCCTTCTTTCTAGTCCGCTGCTTTGAATATGCTGGACTTTCTGCGCAACTGTTATGTCTTGAACCTGATCCAGCACCGCTTCAAAATACAGGCTTGTATCTCAAAACACTATGTACAGACCCAACCATATTTAATCCATCAGACTATCATACAGTCCTAACAGTCAGTCGTGGATTGCCTCCCGACATATACGCATTATTAAAAAAACATAACGTGCGTGCTGTTGCATTTGGATGCGGAAATGTAGTGATGCATGACATGGAAGAATTTGTACATGGATCGTTCGGCAATGTTTCAAGTTTTATAGGAAGAGGTCCTCCTACAGATGAGGTATGGACAATTCCAAATTATAAATCTTCGCTAAACTACATTTCTTTATTACGAAATGTCCGATCCTTCGTGGTCCCACATCTATGGTCACCTGAAATTATTTTAAAATCAAACACAGAATCGGATCTTTTATATAATTACACAAAACACAATTCACGAAAAGTGAATCTCCTTATCACAGAACCCAATATAGCCCTGTTTAAAAATGCATGGATTCCTATCATGGCAGCCGAATGGTTAAACAAACATCATCCTGATCTTATTGATTCGATTTATGTATTTAATTTTCCAAAACACGGAAATGTAATGATAGATGAACTAGACATCAAACCGAAAGTGAAAAAATTTGCTCGTCTTGCTATGCCTGAAATTCTTACACATTTCAACCAACAAACACCCTTACCCATCTTTGTATCGTATCAATTCAAAAACCCTCTTAATTATACCTATTATGAAGCACTCCATTACGGATACCCCCTTGTCCATAATTCTCCCGATCTCGATGGAAATGGATACCTGTATAAAGAAGAAGATATTGTGGAATGCGCCAATCAAATATTGTATGCTACGAACCATCACAACAAAACAGTAAATACCTATATTGAAAAAGGACGAACCTATCTCAAACAGATTGATCCTGAGAATAAGGATGTTTGTGCCATCTATTCACAACTCATTAATGAAGGAATAAGAACAGCCTTATCGGAATGATTGCGGTATCTATGACATGATAAAAAATCATATATGAATAAATGGAAGAACTAGTCAGACGCACCCGTAGCACGAAACGGGTGGGAATCGTTATTCATTCCGGCACGCATATCTTTAAGAATGGTATCTTACAAAATGCCTATTTTATTAAAGTCTGTTTCGAAAAATTAGGCATGCCGTGCGACTTCCTTTGTCATGAAACAGATCCCTTACCGTTTGGATTTCAAGACCTTCCTCTAAAACGCATTTCTACAGATCCGGCCATATTTGATCCAACACAGTATCACACCATTATAACTGTTACAAAGGGTGTTACGCCTACACAATACAACTATTTAAAATCCTTCAAGATTTTTGTAGTGGCCTTCATTTGCGGCAATGCCTTTATGACAGAGTTAGAAGATTTTGCAAGAGGACCCCGAAACGTAAACGCCATTTCGTGTATCGGCAAAAGTTCTCCAAGCGACGAACTCTGGTTAATTCCCTGCTATAAACATTCACTCGAGTACAATTCAATTATGCGAGGCACTCCAAGTTTTATTGTACCCCATTTATGGTCTCCAACAATTGTCGAAGAAATGGCAAGAACCACTTACAAATTTCCTGTCTCAAATCTTCACTACAATCCATGGACACACACAGGTAAAAAGATAGATATCCTCATATTGGAACCCAATATCGCATTTTTCAAAACCTCTTGGTTACCCATTGTGGCTGCTGAAAAACTTCACTTGGAACATCCAGACTTGATTGAATCTGTATATGCGTTTAATTTCCCAGTAAACAAGGCCTCTGAAATTATGATTAGTGAACTCACCGTCAAGGACCGACTGAAAAAGTTTGACCGATTAAGTATCCCTGAAATCTTTGATTTTTTCAACAAACGCAACACTATGCCTATAATTGTGAGTCATCAATTTCATAATGCTTTGAATTACCTTTACTACGAATGTATGTACTTTGGGTGGCCGCTCGTACACAATTCACCTATGTTAGATGGCTGTGGATACTTTTATGATGATATATCCATTTCTGGATGCGCTACAGCAATTTTGGAAGCCCACACACATCATAACAAACAACTCCAAGAGTACAAAGAACGTGGTCTGAACTATTTGGAACGTGTCGATCCTCTCAACGAAAAAGTCTGCTCTATCTGGGATCAACTTGTAAATGTTGGATTATCAAAACACTTATGCTAAGGTATTTATATACATATTTATAATATATTTTTATATATCGTAAATATCGGAATGTACAAACTTATTTATTTACCCATTCGCCATTTATAAGAACTTGTACTCCATTTTTCTCATTGTATTTCGGTTCACGCTTCATTCCGTATTTATCAAACGTACTACCGTCTATCTCTCCTTCCACAATTGTTTTAACTAATTTGTAATAGATTCGGTTTGATTCTGAAAACTGTCCCACTAAATGTAAAAAAAAGACTCCTCGTCCCATCAAATCAAATAAAGTGGGACAGTCTTTTTTATTACGAAGCAAATCATTGCAACCACCCAGCGCAAATGCGGCAGACGTATGTACAAGACGTAACTCCGTATCAAGTTTACATAGTGAAGGGTTTAAATTAATATATCTACACAAAGCAATTTGATCATCTGTTTGCGCAGTCTCAATCGACCATTGGAAAAATCTACGAATGAGTTTTGCTTTTCCCACAATTAAACCAGAATTCACATACCTGTGATTAGGAAGTTGATCACGCTTAATATTATGATATTTCCAATATTCTGTTACAGGGATACAATTCCCAAGAGGTTCTTCTCGATCAAAACTTCCAGAACAAGTTGCTTCTGTTGAAACAATAAAATCAGATTCCATAGATTTATAGGCGTGCATAAACCACTTTGATGAACGAAGACAAAACACGTCTCTTGCGTCTGATACCACAACCACCTTATCATCATGAAGTTCTTTCAAGGCATTATAATATCCGTTTAGTTTGTTTGGAAATCCACGCCATGTTTCACCTTCTCCTACAAATTTGTACTGCCATCCATTCTTCTTTAAGGATCGTTCAAACGTCTTTGTATTTTCAGTGGGTGCATTATCGTAGGAGATAACGAGAGGTGTCTCCAAGTCTTTCTGTAATGCTTCCTTATCAAATTCTGACATATTTTTGGAAAGAATCTTACAACCAATTCGTTTCTTATATTGCTCAATCACGCCAGAATTGTAAGGATTATATTGTTCAATATATTTTTTAAAGTTAACTATAGTTTTTGATACTTCATGCGTAGTCATAATTGTTTGTAAATGTGTGTTATAGCGAGAACTTTCTGAGGCTGTCCCCACATAATATCCATGTGCCTTGATGGATTCAAGTGAATGAATCACTGGAAATCCAGCCAGAAGTGTATCGTAAATTAAGAATTTGTTCGTAGATTCGGTTGCCATAAAGACCACATGCCTTGATCCGATGTTCTCTGGTTTCGCAAAAAAAGCGAGAATCTCGTGAATGGGCATGCTTCCATACAATTTTGGCCTTTTTGTCATGTGCTGCATAATAGACTCAATGCGTTTTGAATCCCCTCCTACATTCACTGCATGAATGGTTCCAATCTTGTCAGCATATTTTTGTATTGCCATGAGGGGAGGTATTACATGCGTAGGATCATCGCCTGATGCAAGAATCACTATATCCATGCGCTCATGTGTGGGTTGACTATAGGTTACTTGTTTCCCAAAATCGAGAGACGCAATATTGGTGTATACCTCTGGAACTTGCTGAATTTTGTCTTCATATAATGACAACACAAGGGATTTACAATCTGCAGAAGTCCATATTTGATCACTGCTTTTTAATAGGTTCTGATACGAATGGCTTCCATTTGAATCATAGTTACGATGAGATTCATAGACGGTTACGAGCCGAGTGCCGGCCTTCTTTACCTTTTCCACTTCTGTGTCCAAAGGAATTCCATAACAAATTACTACACAATAGTCTGCAAACGTTAGTTCCTTATATTGATATACGAAATAAGGATATGGTTTTGCTACAACACCTTCTCCTAACAGTTCACTGTCAGATATAAGGAATTCTACCGTGTGTCCACAGGCTTCCAATGCATGACGAAGATACAATGCTTTCGCAGGATCCTTACGATCTATATGAATTCCTATCTTATTCTTACATCGTTTTGCTGAATTCAACATACGGTAAAAGTACTTTTTCGCTTCAAACAATCGAGTGCTGAACTTTGAATTGATCATGTGAATAAAGACTTGGTCTTTCTCCTCCTCCCGAAACGACCACAGATCCGCAACACGAATGTAGGATCGTTTTGATTCATCATTTGACCAAACCTTTGTCCACACTACTTGATCCCATGGATGTGTCATCTTGTATTTTGGATCCGGTAGATCAGTCCACCATTCCTGAAGCACTCGTTTAATAGTGGCCTTGTCCCTGCAATCCAATAATAAAATACCTGCGCATGCTAATTTAGAGTGCGGTTTATCACATAAGGCATATATCACTGGGGTCGACCCTGGTTTTCTTGACCATGTTTTGGATTCCGGTGCCGTCTTAATTATTTCAAATGCATCCACTGTATGATTGATAACAGTCGCATCTGTATCTAACCACATAATCTCATCGTATTCTTCTGCATATTTTTGAAATAACGGAATTCGATTCCATGACAAATGTCGATCCTCAACACCACTCGTCATTGTTTCAAATTTGAAATCAATTCCATGAACCTTCGCATACGTCTGACTCATAGCAACAAAGTACGTCCAATACCCTTCATCGGCAAGAGATCGGTTGTCAGCACAAAGAATCAGACGTTTCATGTTTCTTTGAAAGAACAATTAAAAAGACGTATTATAACGCGGTTAATTATTATATATATGTTACGTTGACTCTTTTAGAATGAGCACATTTACTCATGTTGGCATCCTCATACATTCCTCTTCCGGAGGTCTCTTTTCCAACGGAATGCTTCAAAACGGATATTTTCTATATAAATGCTTACAAAATGCTGGCTTTGTGCCACTATTCTTATGTCAAGGCACTCCTATACCGTTTGCTCATCAATCCTTGCCTTTACAACAGTTTTCAATGGATCCGTCTATCTATAATGTGTCAACTTGCGGGTTAATTATAACCCTCACAAAAAATTTCAATGAAGAAGAATACGCATATCTGAAAAAGAATCATGTCGCAGTTGTATCATACACTTGCGGTAATCAAATTGTGTGCCACCATGAAGAATTTTTATTTGATCTAGGCTTCCCCACATCTGCCTTCACTTCCAGATTTATGCCTGTCGACGAAGTATGGCTAATTCCTTCCTATGCACATGCGAAAGATTATGTAGGAGCAGTTCGTGATCGTCCTGTCTTTCTTGTGCCTCATCTATGGTCGCCTTCCATTCTTGTAGAGGAAGCCCGCACAAAGTTTAACAAAACAGTCACTGATCTTACTTACAATCCTTTGAAGCATGCTTCTAAGAAGATTGATATTGTGATTTTAGAACCGAACATACAAACATTTAAGTCTGCTTGGATTCCCTTGGTGGCATGCGAAAAACTAATGAAGGATGCACCAGATCTTATAGACAATATTTATGTATTTAACTTTCCAAAGCATAAGCGTGCACATGATATTGTTTCTCACATGAAGATTCAGTCTAAGATTAAGAAATTTGCACGCATGCACATTGCGGAGATTCTAACTTTTTTCAACTCCAAAAACACGATGCCTATCTTTGTGTCGTATCAATATTTGAACGGACTTAATTATTTGTATTACGAACTATTGGCGTTTGGATATCCCCTGGTTCATAATTCAACAGATATAGGTGCTTGTGGATATCACTATCCAGACACGGATGTTGCAAAATGTGCCGAGGCAATTCAACGAGCCCATACGCACTATACCTATGACATTCTTGAACAAAAAAAACACATTGATGGCTTACTTCAAACAGTGGAACCAGATAATACGGATGTTGTGAAGACGCTTAAAACAATGGTACTTGGAGCCTATCAAAAATATAGTCATTAATCTTATTATATTCTTTAGAAAAACTGATTTAATCAATTAATCTAATAGATTTACGCATGCTTCAGAGTATCCACCTGATCCTTGAGTTCCTTCACAGCGGAGACCAGAAGGGCCACCAGACGATCGTAGGCAACACCCTTGAGATCTGAGAATTCACCATCCGCCTTTGTGTGAACAACGTTAGGAATGATGGCCTCCACTTCTTGAGCCAGAAATCCAAGTTCCTTGTGACCAGGATTGATGGCCTCACTGCCATTGTTCCAGTTGTAGTACACAGGGTGCATTCTAGACACCAGGTCCAGGGCTCCAGAAACTTCCTCAACGTCTTGCTTAAGACGAGCATCGGAATAGGTCAAGTGAGATGTAGCCGTGACATCACCGTTCACCTTGATACTGAATGTAGCACCATTGTAATTCGAACCCTGTGCCACAGCGTTGTACAAGTTTTCACGACTGACTTCCTCCGCCGAGAGACGAGTTTGAAGACTGCCATCCGCAGAAGAGCGTGCAACCTCCTCGCCTGAGAGACGAGTCTGGAGGCTTCCATCCGCCGTAGAGCGGGCCACCTCCTCGGCAGAGAGACGAGTCTCAATGCTGGTTTGATCGCCCGAAAGACGAGTCTGAAGACTGGCATCCGCCGTAGAGCGTGCTACCTCCTCCGCCGAGAGACGAGTTTGGAGGCTGCCATCCGCTGTAGAGCGACCGACCTCTTCCGTAGAGAGACGAGTCTGGAGGCTTCCATCTGCAGTAGAGCGACCCACTTCCTCCGCAGAGAGACGAGTCTGGATGCTACCATCCGCCGTAGAGCGGGCCACCTCCTCCGTAGAGAGACGAGTCTCAATACTGGTCTGATCACCAGAGAGACGAGTTTGAAGGCTTGCATCCGCCGTAGAGCGTGCTACCTCCTCCGCCGAGAGACGAGTTTGGAGGCTACCATCCGCTGTAGAGCGAGCCACTTCCTCCGTAGAGAGACGAGTCTGGAGGCTTCCATCCGCAGTAGAGCGACCCACTTCCTCCGCCGAGAGACGAGTCTGGATGCTACCATCTGCAGTAGAGCGGGCCACCTCCTCCGTAGAGAGACGAGTCTCAATGCTGGTTTGATCACCCGAGAGACGAGTCTGAAGACTGGCGTCCGCCGTAGAGCGAGCCACCTCCTCGGCAGAGAGACGGGTCTGGAGGCTTCCATCCGCCGTAGAGCGACCGACTTCCTCGGCCGATACACGGGTCTGGAGGCTGCCATCTGCAGTTGAGCGACCGACCTCCTCGGCAGAGAGACGGGTCTGGAGGCTTCCATCCGCCGTAGAGCGACCGACCTCCTCGGCCGATACACGGGTCTGGATGCTACCATCCGCAGTTGAGCGAGCCACCTCCTCGGCAGAGAGACGAGTCTCAATGCTGGTTTGATCGCCCGAGAGACGAGTCTGAAGACTGGCATCCGCTGTAGAGCGAGCCACCTCCTCCGCCGAGAGACGGGTCTCGAGGCTGCCATCCGCCGTAGAGCGATTCACCTCCTCCGCCGACAGACGGGTCTGGATGCTGCCATCTGCAGTAGAGCGAGCCACCTCCTCCGCCGAGAGACGGGTCTGGATGCTACCATCCGCCGTAGAGCGGGCCACCTCCTCCGCAGAGAGACGGGTCTGGATGCTACCATCCGCCGTAGAGCGTGCTACCTCCTCAGCAGAGAGACGAGTCTCAATGCTGGTTTGATCACCAGACAGACGGGTCTGAAGACTGGCATCCGCCGTAGAGCGTGCTACCTCCTCTGCAGAAAGACGGGTCTGGAGGCTGCCATCCGCCGTAGAGCGAGCCACTTCCTCCGCAGAGAGACGGGTCTGGATGCTACCATCCGCCGTAGAGCGACCCACTTCCTCCGCCGAGAGACGAGTCTGGATGCTACCATCTGCAGTTGAGCGAGCCACTTCCTCGGCAGAGAGACGAGTCTCAATGCTGGTTTGATCGCCCGAGAGACGGGTCTGAAGACTGGCATCCGCCGTAGAGCGTGCTACCTCCTCTGCAGAAAGACGGGTCTGGAGGCTGCCATCCGCAGTAGAGCGACCGACTTCCTCGGCAGAAAGACGGGTCTGGATGCTACCATCCGCCGTAGAGCGACCCACTTCCTCCGCAGAGAGACGGGTCTGGATGCTACCATCCGCCGTAGAGCGTGCTACCTCCTCGGCAGAGAGACGAGTCTCAATGCTGGTTTGATCACCCGAGAGACGAGTCTGAAGACTTGCATCCGCTGTAGAGCGGGCAAGCGACTCAGAAGATAGACGAGTCTCAAGACTAGTTGCCAGGCCAACTGTTGCAATTTCATTACCTGCCACATTAGAAGCACCATAGTAACTCTTCATACCTCCCGTGGTTGACAAAACAATGTTAGATCCCGTATAGTTTTTCACGGACTCAACATCCAACGTTACGACCTTCAATGTTGCCGCTGCATTCAGAGAAATTGCATTTGATGTAAATGTCAACTTGGCGCCATCCGTGGCAGTTCCACCATCTACAGATTGGAAAAGCAAATCCGTACCGTTCATCTTCAAACGATTAGTGGCCATATGGGTTTATACCTTGTCATTACATTTTATTTTTGGCCAATCCGGTCTTTCATGAATCCAAACGAATTATCGTCTGCGTTCATGACTATACTTCCATCATTTATCTAGTAAATCGTAGCTTTTATGATCCAACTCCGGGGATTTCTTTAACGGACCGTTAAGAGAATCCGGGAGTTTACGACCGGCGTTTCTTAGGCAATCTGGACGTAAAAACGAACCTGTACACTAGATCCATCGGTAACACCCAACTCACTCAGACTCTTGGATTCATCTGCCTCCTCACCGTTCATCAACAGTACAGCCTTCACAAACCCAACAGGAAGCGTGATATTCAAGGCACTTTTTGCAGCATCAACCAGTGCAGATCCCGTAGCAGAATCGGATACATCTACTACAGCCTTCTTACCCGCAACAGGGGCAGTCGCATCAATCAGTTCTACTTGAGTATACGCACGTTCAGATTGAACACGGACGACAGAGGACACATTAACCTTCATTCTATATATCCTGGCAAGAATTTAATTTGCGAAACATTACCGCAAACCGTAGCACCTAAGACTCAACGCTACGACACTGCCTTTCTAATAAACATCATCTTCACTAGGTCTTTCATATCACTCAATTCCTTTTCCAAATTCTTCAATCGATCACTCTGTTCCTTTACAATCGGAAGCAGCAATACTCCTATACGATCGTACTGCAAAGACTTCATCCCCTGTTGGGTCCGCACCAATTCTGGTACGACTTCCTCCACATCCTGCGCAATTAGGCCCAGTTCTATAGTACTTGCGCCTATATAATTATACAATTTCGGTTCCAAGTCTAATATCTTGGTCACAGGCCTAAAAGACACAATGTTTTCCTTGAACCGACGATCCGACCGTGTCGACAAGGAATTAGCAACAATGTCCTGAAAACACGACTCCCCACTAATATCCATGGTAAGTGTTGGATTAGAAGACGTAGACTTTCCCAGTACCAATTGTCGCCCCACTAACCCCACCGTCGTCGGTGTCACAGTCCATACATCGCCTGCAAACTGCCCAAAGGTTCCTCTATACACATAACAACTGATCGCCGGTGGCGAATCCTTTGTAATGGGATGTGGCAGGCCTGGACTTGTATCATTCGCATAACATGTAAAAATCCCCGTATCATAATCAAAAATGTATGCTAATTGTTGTGGAAGAACCACATCTCGTCCCATCGCACTCAACTCACCCGTATCCATGACAGTGCGCTTAAAGGTCCCTGTATAAGCACCCCCCGAAAACCCAAACGGAATCACATTTTGTAAAATATTTACCTTTGATTTCGTGGTATATCCAGAAAAGGAGGACATTGGATTTGATATAAAGGGATGCATCAAGCAATTCGTAATTTTAAATATATAAGGGTACGCCGTGCTCTTTGAAATCGAAAAACTCGGCGAACCTGCTAACGTGGTTTGAAATTCAGCCAATTCCGAAGCATGAATTTTAAATTCTGCTGCAATATCCGCAGTTCCCATCGGCATAAAATCGGTGGGGGGACTGGGCGGCACCGCCTGTGACGACATGTATTCACGAAATAAAACAGGGAGTGCTTCAGGTTCCTGATAATATTTTGTTTCAATACTCGTATTACCACGCGCAATTCCTTTTTTAAACGCAAATGCCGCAACGTTATTTGCAGTAAATCCCGGCCCCAACCACTGGGTCGACCCACTAGTCATAGGATTTCGCAATTGACTCATTCCTTAATCAATACATATTTTTTACCAAAAAAAATGTAACGCGCCGTAAAACATCTCCGGAGAGTTTTACGGTGCGTTATTTCGAATTCTTACGAATTTGTCAAAGTCACATTCAACCCCTCAAATGTAATAGGCGTACCACTATACTGAGAAGCATCTTGTGCTATTCCTATACGTACAAAGGCCATCACCTTGGTAAATAAACGTCGACTGATTTGCGCCTTATAAACGATATTATTACCTGATGGTATCACATCTATCGCAGCCCCCGTATCAAACACATCATCATCAAAACTGTAAAAGTCCAATTGCTTCATACAATTGATCCAGGCTGTTTCAAAGGGTTGATAGGTCGCTTGATCAAACGTACCCACTAGTTTTGCATGCATGCGGACCTTCATGGAAGATGTCAAATTTGGCGATACGGTCGAATTCGGCCACCAATTGTTTTCTGTTCGATCACTCCCAATCGAACTAATGAAGGACGGCGCATTGACTTGAATATTAATATAGCCGTAGAGTTCTGGCGGGTTCTGAGGAGCCCATTCAAACGCAAAGGTCGCATATCGGTATCCAAAATTGACATCTGCGTCCAAATCATAGGTAAAATTGGGATACACATTGCTACCCCCATTAAACTGCGCAAAGTTAAACCCCGCTGGGTGAAAGTAGGTGTTGCTCGTAAACAACAGTTCACGACTGTAAAAATTAGGATACGCCAACTGTAAACTGCTAGCGTGCTGGTATATGAGTGAGGATTGCAGGGACACCGATGTAGGGAGAGTCACGGTCAATAAACTGCTCATATTGGTGTTCAATCCGTTACCACATTCACCTGCAGTATTTACACCGTCATTAATATTGTTGGATGATCCTGGATCCAAAGTATTCGGCAGCAAGGACATAATTCGTTGACCATTGGACCCCATTGTATTCATGAAACTTGTGTAAGTATTATATGAATAAGTGTCCGCATAAAGGGTGGACAAGAGCGTACTCTTCAAGGCATCTGGATAAGGAATGGGAGATGCCGGTGTGACCCCTGCCACCAGGGTAAAATCATATGGATCGTTCGGGTCTACATAGACATTTTCTCCTACAGGAACGGTTAACGAACTCAGGAGCAACAAGGTATTCTGCGGAATCGGCAAGGTTGTCACCGGCACTCCATTATTCAATATTCGAACGTTCGTCGAATACTGTTGTATAGGAGAGATCCTGATGTCATTGTACTCCAAGAACCCCTGGGCAAAACTCGACGTCATATACCAATATGCAAAATTAGTGCCGCTCATGTCATATATAATCCTACTCTGAGGCGTAGGAGTGTAAATTCCACTAATTTGAATGGTGCTTGTCACATCCGTTATATTGATATTTGCGGTTGATACTGCATTGGCAGGTTCCGTCCGAAACCGAAAGACCGGTGTCGATAAAAGTTGGGGAATCGCTGACGTATTAGAATCCGGTATTTCATTATTCGATAAGACCACTCGAAGTACAAAGGGATTGGTCGAAATTGTACTTACATTGACTGCTCCTCCCACATCTGCCGAATAGAAAAACTTACTGTACAAGACATCCGTCTGGGAATCTGTCAGAGTCGCATTTATTATATTAAAATTGGTCGTAATTGAATACGAACTATTCAAGGTATAATCGTCATTGACGGGCGATAGAAGAAGTGTTGCGGGTGTTGTGGCTATCCCCACAGGATCGATAAGTGTTTCAGTGATCCGAATCCCTGTACGATCGCCTGGATAGGTTGCGTCATTGAATTGTATTGATGTACTCAGGTTGAACGCAAACGGCGCTATCGTAGACAAAAAGAGCACGGCATCTGGAACAACGGATTGAATCGTCCATCCCTGGGCTCCGTGCGTAGTCGTAAACAAGGTACTAGGAGATCTGGCCTGTGTTAAATCACCTACTGTGATAACAATACTGGAAATATTCGGGGTCGATACATTGGGGAAGGTCGTATTTATGACCGGTCCTCCAAACATATCTCCTGGCAAGAAGGCTTCGTTGACTGCATATGTACTAGTGCTGAAGGCCGCACCTGGAACAAGAGGATTTGACAGATTACCCGTAAGAATCAGTGTTTGTGTCGACAAACAATAAGCAAAGGACTGTTGAAAGGTGGATCCTACATAGGTGCTCAAGGTGCTAGGAATATCTGCGGAGGTTGGTATTCCATACTTAAATCCCTGACCTGCCGTATTTGCAGTTGCCATGGATTCCAAGGTATATTGAGTTACATAGGTGCTGAAATAAGGTCGAGTAAGTTGTGCGTTTGAATCACTGTAATCTGGGCGTGTAACTTCCAGTTCTACAATTTGTGGAGCACGAATACCCTCTTGTACATCGTTTGGAGCACTCGGCCCCCCTGTACTCGTTTGAATAGTGGAAAATTGCGCATTGTTTGTGGGCGCTGATGTGTTGTTCAGATAAATCACAGATACCGGGACGGGCGTATCTTTTGGATAGGCTATCTCAAGATTTGGTAAGAACACTGACATTGTAGTAAACGTCGACGTTCCATCAGTAGGCGTAAATCCCACCACCTTCCCTGTGCCAGCAAAGGTCGCATCTCCTGATTCACTGATGAGTCGAATACATTGCGATTGAAGTTGAGCCTTAGTATAAGAGATCGGGATATTTGACGGGAAAAAATCTGTATAAATCTCTAAGACCACGAGAGGTGTCTTATACGGACTGATGCCATTCGTGTAGTTTTTATAAGGAAAATACGTATCATCTGCAATTTCCAAGGTGCAGTAGTTAGCGGTCGTTGGATCACCAATAATAATCACAATGCTGGTCACATAGGGTACAAACTTATCCAAGATCGAATAGGTTAGAAAATTAGTCCATTGCAGGCTACCATACATCGAATTGGCATAGGTTTGCAAGGGAGTAACAGCGGGAGGCTGATATAAAAAAGCGTTTGCAATCCATGCATCCAACTTTGCTAATCCATTTGTAACGGTATCTGGGGCTCCCGATAGCGCATCCAACAGTCCTGCTCCACCAATCGTACTCGGTGCAAAGCCAGTGACGGGGGCTGGAAATGCTGGCGCTATGGTGCTGACATATCCCAAGGTAGTATCACGAATCGTGATGAGGCCATTCTGACTCACTTGAAACTGTTTTTTGAGTATGGGGTAGGCGGCTACTGGTTCAAAGGCCTCGTAAATCGTGCTGTTCGTTAAGGTCAAGGTACTCATACCTATACCAGGGGTACCTTGTGCTGATAGCGTAACAAGTGTCGACGGAAGGATCGGAAAGTTTGCAGGATCCCACCCTGTGGAATCTGCAAAGACCAGATTTCCGGTAGAAAAAAACGCAATGTTCGCCGGATACGACATCTCACTATTTATGCGGGGGACAAAAAGCCGACCTATCTAACCGCTCTAAGAATTTCCAAGCCTATAATAAGATGAGTTCTAAGGACGAACCTAAGTCGAAGGGCGGTACTATGCCGAAAGGCGGTACTATGCCGAAAGGCGGTACTATGCCGAAGGACGGTACTATGCCGAAAGGCGGTACTAAGTCGAAGATAAGCGAATCCGATAAAGAAAAAATAGTAGAACAATTATCTGATGTTATTGTGATTGGCACTGACTGGAAATTCGAACGATGTGATGCCATTTCCAAACACTTGGTAAGTGCCGCAGCCCATTTACCAAGAAGGCCGATTGCCATCAACCACAATTCACAACTGTTGGATTATAAGGATGGCACAGCCTTGTACGAAACTGGTATTCCACACGATCGCATCTTCATCTTTGGAAGCAATAATGCGGCTACCATCCTTATGAATCAAATCTTTCAAACACTCATTGAAATTCAACGCATGGATCATTATTTAAGCATGATTTTTACAGCCGACGAACTCAAACGGATCGCTATAACGGAAGACACCATTTTGAAACAAAAAAATGGCAGTGGTCTTATTCATAAGGGATTTGCTATGAGTAGCATTTTTCCAAGTTTTCGAACAGCGCTTCAAGACAAAACCTTGGCGGCTATAGACCAATACAATCGTGTTGTCTATATATTTATACAAATGCTACTTGGATATACAGATGATCTGGACCTCCCTACAGATATTCGAGTCACACTTCAAGAGGCAAAGGCCCTTCCTCTCTCCACAATTGAAGAACGATTAGCACATTTCCATCGTGTATTGAGTGCGGTTCATGAATTTATGGATGACGAAATCATTGGGAATATTCTCAGGCTGCCTATGCTCGATACTATTATAGTGATACTGGTTAACAATACAAATCTTGTAAGACTGTTACAACAATTCTTACAGAATCCGGCCAAAATTGTGTCAGTGATTCAATTAGACGATACATATTCGGACTTGGAATCAAGCATTGACTACGGCGAATCACTCATAAACAAACTGATAGAAGACAAGTTTGCGGCGAATAATCGACATGCCAAAGAGGCTCGTGCGAAACTAGAAGCCGAATTATTGGCTGAAGAGGAAGAGAGTCACAAAAAACCAGTAAAGGTAACAAAAGCCGTAAAACCGACGAAGGAGGTAGTGCTGTCCCCACAGTCCTCCTCTGCGATTGCCGTTGTGCCGTTGAATCTAAAACCGGTGAATATCGCTGTTGCTAAAGCCAAGGTAGAGCCCGTCATAACTCCTCCTACAATTCCTGTAGAAAAACCTAAGAAGTTGTCTACACGAAAGATGAAAGCCTTAAGAACCGCTGAAAAAATAGTTGAAGCAACCACAGAAACTGCAAAAAACGCAGCAATCGCAACAACCGCAGGAACTGCAGAAACTGCAAAAAACGCAGAAAATGGATCCACAGGTGGAACTGTGTCTGTTGAAACACCAAACCATTTGTCCCTTGTGGGACGAAATGCAGCCCTACAAGAAGCCTGTCTACGATTTGCCGGCGGACTCCAGAGTACACTTTCAAGTGTCCTGTTAGATACCTATCCAGAACTGGGACTAGCGGATAAAGATATTGTCCGTTGCCAAATTGTGGGAAGCAGCGCCGAAGTCATTTTGTACAATCCTACACGAATTCCCTTCCCAATTACAAAGGATATTGATTTGCGCATTTCGTTAAGACCTGATTTGTACAAGAATAATCGTGTAATGAAGGCTTTTTTTACAACACTCCAGGTGGCCGTGAGAGACTTTCTCAATGGACCTCTCCCTTCTGTTACCGAGTTATACGGATCGAATGAACTGAGGCTACCGGATGGAATTATAAACAATCATAACGTTCCACAACGATTTCATATCACCCAGTCCGCAAGACGAATTCGAGTCGATTGTCCCTTACAAGCCATTCTCCTCTTCGGTGTATCTAATGGAACCAAGGTCGTCATGAAACTTCAAGGACGTCAAGTCATTGGATGGACCCCTCATCCCCATGGATACGATCCCTTTCCCGCCTATGACCAAATCATCGATATTACGACCAATGTACCGAATGAAGACGGCTTCCCTGAGGAATGGGCCTCCATGGCCGACTTTGTCCGTTTTCCGTACAAGGATGTGGTTTTACCCATTCGTTCAGTCGCCGGTCTCCTCGAAAACAATGAGAAGGCTCTCGTATCCAAAGAGTTTACAGAAGGGCATCGGTTACCGAACAGACCCCGTCTGGAAACTCGCATATCGATACTCAAAACAAGACCTCCCTTACGTCGACTTACGCGTAGAGATCGCCGTCGACTTAGATCGTAAAATCGTATGAACTGATGTGGCTGTGACTACCCCTCCTACATGAGCCGATTCCGCATGAATGCCACCCCATTGTCTCGAAATACCGGCGGACTCCGCCATATCTGCCCATGTACTAAAGGTAATTGTGACAGGTGCCGCTGGCACTAATCCCGGTTGAATCTCGGATCGTCCAGCCGGAACAACAAAGGTTCCAAACGGCTGCGTATCCGTAGGTGAAAACATGGCAGAAAACTTGTTGAGATTTGTCATAAGTACTGGAGCCGTGCTAGGAATTGTTGGGCCGAACCAATCTGTCATCACGAGTGCAAAGATCTTCGAATAAGAACTATGCCCCGAAACATAGTCCGGAAACGGCGGTGTTACAAAATTCAATACCTGATACGGCATCCACAGACATCCACTAATATCCGCTGCCGGTAATAGATTTCCAGACAGATCCCTCGTCGTGTTCCAAGATCCCAAACGTTGGGTTGCATAAATACGTCGAATGTCCTGAATGGGTCTTGCTTGCTGATACTGGAGTTTGATTCCCCACACCACTCGTCCCACCTCAAACAGTTGAATCGCTAAATCCAGTGCTGAATAGACAAAGGTTTTGTGATCATATACAGTATTGGCTGTAAAATACTGTTTTAGAATCCACATGAACATACCAGGAGGAGAGATGGTGAAGGGACCGCCTGCCCAGAATTCCGCCTGTATCTTGTGCGCATCACTGTCGACGCCTGGAATGCCGAGCGAGGTTGTTTTTGCAACAACATCCGCCAATTCGGTATTACGTTCTTGTTCCGTGGAAGGAAAGTAGGTGATAGAGGCCGTTTTGAGATTCATAAGTTCTGTTGAAGAAAGTCCTACAGGTGTTACCTGCTCCCACAATCGGGTTAAATAATTCTTTGTACTGGTCCCAATGATAAGAGGAGTCCACTGGTTCTGACTGGGATAGGCAGTAATGTCCTGACAGACTGCTGGATTGAGACGATTCTCCCTATTTGGTAATAAGGTGTTATTAGGAGGTACGGATGCCGCCACCGATCCATCGTTGCTTCTTGCGAGATACCAAGTATGCCAGGCTGCATACCATTCGTCAAAATGTCCCGCTGTCCTTACGTAATTGATTTGAGTCGTATACTCAAAATTCGTCCATCCATGAGCGGCTTGTTCTTGCGTTAGCAGGGGGATTGGGTCATATCCAGCGATGATCGTCGGCATGATCACTGTAAGAGCCTGTGTCATGAAGACAGAGACAAAGTCTTCATTAGGTAAGGGATAAGTCGTCGTCCAAACCCATCCATCCGTCGATGCAATGTAGGGAGAGGTTCGTGTGACCCAGTTATAGACCGTTGCAATAGACATGGACCAGATGTACATAAGTCGAGAGGTCCTGGTGGGTCCGTAGTTGCCTGCGGCTACAAAGGAAAACATCGAATCCATCGTGGAGAAGAGGAAGGTTTGCATAACATCTGTAGGCACAGTGGGTGTAGCAGTCGAGGGAGGCAGGGGGGATTGAAGCCCGTTGTAAAAAAAAGGACCTCTGCCAGCCCGTATATCGGCGGACACTAGCGCAGTGTTTCCACCGGAAGCCCTAAGCCTAGGATGTAACTGGTCTAAGTGGTGAGACAGTGCGCCTGCTGCGAGCCGACGCCGTTGCGTTAGAAGAGAAGAGTCCATCTGCTCTTCTAACGGAAAAAAGACATTCGCTAGACCGTAATTGACTAAGCAAGGCGATGTATGTTGATGATACCGCTTCCATTAGCCATGTGGATGCCTTGTTATTCGTGTAAACAACCGATTCAAAATGTATTATCCCTCATTTACTGTAGCGCAGCGCTAAACCACGTTCCAGATCCATTTGATGATCCTGCTTGAACGACTTGACTCGTAGAATTTCCCGTATACGCTGTAATATCAAGATAATCAGTTGTTCCATTTAACTGAATTATTCGTGATACAATCTGAGTATTTCCAGCATTCCATTCAATTGGAGACTGAACAATTGCTTTTTGATTAGAACCATTTTGCCGAATTTGAACATTTGTTTGATTGCTTGTATTAAGTGCACCCGCCTGCCACCATACAGCTGCAGTTATAAAGTAATATCCATTAATGGTTGGATTGAATGTGTTTGAACTAGTCCACCAATTATTTGGATCATATTCGTCTGTAAATAGAACACGTGTATCAATATCACTAGTGATTGTTTGATTGGTTGTAAGAATGGCCTGACAAATGTAATTCAAACTAATGGGGCCGGTGGGACCCGTCGGGCCTGTCGGACCTGTATTGCCTGTGTTTCCCGTATTTCCTGTATTTCCTGTCGGCCCCGTGTTTCCTGTGGGACCTGTACCACTGACTACAGCAAGAGTCGTATGTAGATGGGACACCGCTCCTGAACGAAAATCAAAATAGGTAGTTCGGTTCGTCCCACCTCCATTGACAAAGAGTTGTACTTGAATACGCTTCGTGCTATCTGTCATTGTATAAGCAGGAACATACAGTGCTACATCATAAAGTAACTGAGATGTATCTAAATTTGTAATAAGTACAGGTTCGTTTGACCCACTTGCGATAAGAGTTGGATTACTCGCATCGTCATCTACCTGGTAAATACTATAATAAAAGGACGGACCATTCCCAGGATTGCTTACAGCCGCATATATGTTCAAATCCCAAAGACCAGGATTAATGAAGGGACTGCTAAGTGCTCCTACGGCTGTCGTAAATTTTGCCACTAGCACATTTTGAGCACCTGTCGTGACATAGGTAATTTTAGTCTGTGCTGTAAGAACAGGTGTTAGAGGAAGAGATCCTATTGCAGGATTGTTTAGTGTAACAGTCGTTGTTGCACTATCCAGATAAAAGGTTAGACCACCTGAAACACCGTTTTCACCCGCTACACCCGTCGGGCCCGTTGGCCCAGGATTACGAATCAGGGAATACACGGGACCCGTCAAAGTGCCCGTCAAGCCACCTGGCACAATCTGTTGGGCAGTCAAATCAAAGTCAACGCCCGTCGCCGATCCAGCCGAGTTGATTTGCCACCCTCCCACAGCACCTTCTTGGTCAATCTCTGGGCCCACATTGAGAAAGGGCGCAGCAAATCCGTATCGTGAATACGCTACACCCGCCAGATCCGTACCAAGTGTTGCTGGATTTATCGATCCTGAAGGGCCTACGAGATAAATGGATCCGGGACCTACGAAGGCGTCACTCCATTTGTTTTCCACAGTGCCAAGAGAAAAGGTGTTGTCTTGGGACGGTATAAAATTTCCGTTTATCCTTAGGCTGGGTCCTGTAGGACCTGTAGGCGGAGTCACAGTTAGTTCATCAAGGGTGATGGGACCCATGTTAATGGAACCGGTCCCTAAATACAAATCTTTGAAGGGGTTACTCGTGGATCCCAAATTCAGCGTTTGATTCGTTGTTGGCACAATATCCTTGCTCACCTGAATCTGTTGAACACCGCTGCTGAAGGCGATTTGGAGACTGGAATTCGTGTAAAAGAGGTTGTTATCGGGATTTTTTAACATGACGTAGCCGGTTCCGCCGGTCCCTACAGTGGCGAAGGTGCCGGTTGGTCCTTCTGGGCCTGTAGGACCTGCTGGAAAGGTGTTATTTTGGTATAGATTGCCGTTGGAATCTGCGACAATAAAGGATGAGTGTGCGGCAGTTGTACTGAGGTATTGAAGTTGAAGAAAGCCGTTCGGTGTGTAAACTTGAATACTGCTCGTACCGTTACCATTGAGTGTTAACGATGCAGTGTCATTTGTTCCGTCATTACCTAGGGTAGTGGGCCCGTAAGCATTTACAAGATTTAGAAGACGAAGACTACCACTGTTGGATGCCTGGATCCAGGCGCCAGTTCCCTGATCTGTATCTCCTAACAAGATATCGCCGGTGATGTAGGTAGTGGACGCCGTAGCACGAAGGTTGTTTCCATCCCATCTCAACATCGGATTGGAATAGACGGTTCCGCTGACTCCTACAAATAAGTAATTCCCCGTATCCCCTGTTGCGGTAGATATAGGAAGTGTCGAACCAGTCGGTCCTTGTGGACCAGTAGGACCTTTTAAAATCGTACTTGTTACCCAGCCTGTTGAACTCATTCTAGTATTCCTATGATGAGTTCAGTAATTATTGTCAGATGATCTTACGCCGTTTTGGGGCCGTACAGTGTTCCTGTGAGAAGATCCAAATAGAAATCTCCCACTGAGCCTACACCTGGGGCCGGGGGTCCATTGCCACTGAGTATCTGCGTTCCTGGAGCACCCGTTACACCTGTTGCGCCTGTTGCACCAGTGGCACCAGTGGCGCCAGTTAAACCGGTTGCGCCTGTTGCGCCTGTGGCACCAGTGGCGCCTGTTGCGCCTGTGGCACCGGTTGCGCCTGTTGCGCCTGTTGCACCTGTTGCGCCTGTTGCGCCTGTTGCCCCTTGAACTAATGTTGAAAGTGTAGATTGTATAAATGTTACACGTGTGCTTCCATCAAAATAGACTGTTAAATTACACGTTGCTGGTCCAGAAACTCTAACACCATATAATTTATATACCAAACGTTGTGTTGATGTCATCACCACAGAAGTCTGTTGAACGGTTGTTTGTGTCAAGACTTGCTGTATATTATTAAAATCTACTGTGGTTGTTGTCCTGCGCAGAGTTTCATTTGTGCCATCGGCATCACATGTATATGTTTCAAGAACTAAATGTGCTACTTGATTTGATGCGCCGGTTGTTGTCCAGAACTGACGATAATTCATGCCAGCAGGCAATAGAGTCACATTTGGTACGCCTGGTGCTGTTGCGAACGATGCCAGAAGAATAGGAGATGTCCCTGTTAATCCAGTCACAATTGACGTTTCTGAATTTGTCGATGGAGAGGTTAATGCGACCTTATAACCAGTTATATCAGACGAGGCCAAAGGATCAAAGTAAAATGTTCTACCGGTTGTTTGTCCATTTGCGCCAGCAGGACCCGTGGCGCCTGTTGCTCCTGTTGCTCCTGTTGCTCCTGTCATACCAGTTGCACCTGTCATGCCTGTTGCGCCAGTTGCGCCAGTGAGACCTGTGGCACCGGTTGCACCAGTGGCGCCTGTCTTACCAGTGAGACCCGTAGCACCTGTTGCGCCTGTTAAGCCGGTTGCGCCTGTTGCGCCTGTTGCACCAGTATTGCCCGTGAGACCCCTTGCACCATTCAATACATACGTTCCTGAATACAAATTCCCTGCCGTAAATACTCCAGTACCTTGAATGAGAGTAACAGTAATATTGTATCGCTGAGGTGGACCACCACTGTAAGCCACATTTGTTACATTGTAAATAGCAGTTATGGAGGCATCGTTCAACTCAGATACTTGAAAGGTTGCTGAATTACCATTTGTTACAACCCATGCAGACAAGGTGTTAAAAAAACCTTCACTAGCCACCATCCCAACTGCAAAATAAGCAAAGTTTAATTGCGTTACATTTGCCAATGTTCCATTGTTTGCCGACATTTGTGTGTCTGCTGTAAGAGAGGTGGCGTAGGTCCATCGTAAACTATTTGGGCTATTTCCATAAGGACCCGTAAGACCTGTTGCTCCTGTTGCACCTGTCATACCCGTTGCGCCAACACCAGTATCACCGGTTAAGCCTGTAGCACCAACAGCACCCGTTATACCTACAGCGCCCGTTTCACCTACTGCACCCGTTACACCTGTTAGACCTGTAGCACCAACAGCACCCGTTTCACCAGTCAAGCCTGTTGCGCCTGTAGCGCCTGTTACACCGGTAAGACCCGTTGCGCCAACTGCGCCAGTTTCACCAGTGAGACCCGTTACACCAGACGCACCCGTTTCACCCGTCAAGCCTGTAGCACCGATAGCACCAGTTTCACCTGTCAAGCCTGTAGCACCAATAGCACCCGTTTCACCTGTGAGACCCGTCGAGCCAATAGCGCCAGTTTCACCTGTGAGACCTGTTGCGCCGATAGCGCCTGTTTCACCTGTGAGACCCGTCGAGCCAACAGCGCCAGTTTCACCTGTGAGACCTGTTGCGCCGATAGCGCCTGTTTCACCGGTTAGACCCGTCAAGCCAACAACACCCGTTTCACCGGTAAGACCCGTTGCACCGATGGCGCCTGTTTCACCGGTAAGACCCGTCAAGCCAACAGCACCAGTTTCACCGGTAAGACCCGTCAAGCCAACAGCACCCGTTTCACCGGTAAGACCCGTTGCACCGATGGCGCCTGTTTCACCGGTAAGACCCGTCAAGCCAACAGCACCCGTTTCACCCGTCAAGCCTGTAGCACCGATAGCGCCTGTTTCACCGGTAAGACCCGTCAAGCCAACAGCACCCGTTTCACCCGTCAAGCCTGTAGCGCCGATGGCGCCTGTTTCACCGGTAAGACCCGTCAAGCCAACAGCACCCGTTTCACCTGTGAGACCTGTTGCGCCGATGGCGCCTGTTTCACCGGTAAGACCCGTCAAGCCAACAGCACCCGTTTCACCGGTTAGACCCGTTGCGCCAATAGCGCCTGTTTCACCGGTAAGACCCGTCGAGCCAACAGCGCCAGTTTCACCTGTGA
>Ga0214921_10000975_pt1 | contig 50284 bp, 45 predicted proteins | sample LL1505_MetaG_FD_177992 | JGI IMG/M metagenome (GOLD analysis project Ga0214921, IMG submission 177992) | Freshwater microbial communities from Lake Lanier, Atlanta, Georgia, United States - LL-1505 | ecosystem: Environmental > Aquatic > Freshwater > Lake | place: USA: Georgia | collected... | reverse complement strand
GCGGCTACCCAGTTGTCTTCTTCAATGGGATTTTCGGAACCCCCAACATTGTTTTCGCTTCGGTAGAGCATGTACTGTGCTTCCGGTGCGGTGCCCATGAGTTGACCCGGAATATTGGCGGCCAAACATCCCATAACATAGGTGCCATGGCTGTCAAAATCATAAACCCCGGTGTCCATGTCCACAAAATCATAGGTATCCACGATTCTGTTGCGTAAATACAGCGAATCAAAGACCGGCATGTTGGGCATGTTCACGAAACCCGCATCGAAAACCGCGATCCTCATCCCCTGCCCTCTGAAATTCCGATCATGCAAATAATCCCCTTTGTGCAATCGTATTTGACCCCCGGAGAAACCGTAGACCGAGGTCGTTCGGTTGGTAATTCCGGGCTGCATTGCCGACACCGTTAACTCTTCCACAAACTTGTCCTTAGGCAACCCCGCCCCTAGGGGACCCGCGATCCTTCCGTTGGGTGTAGCAAGGCGAACAAAAGGAAAATTCCAAATTCTTTGGCGAATCAATGAATCGTTGTTGGGGATCCTCACGGTGACCCCGTTGAGCCAACGGCTGCGGTGCTTGACGATGCCCCCCGCTGCCTGAATACTGTCTATATAAGGCTGATAGACAGGCAAATCACTGCTATCCAAGGGGATTCCTTGTCGAACCCTTCGTGCAATGGAACGAGCAGAAAGAAAGGCCTGAGGTTGGTTGAGGCTGTAGGTCCCTGCAGGTTTGGAACGAAAAGCGATCCAATACCAATCCCCGCTTTGGGCGCAGAGGGTATTCAGAAAAAAAAAGTTAAAACATAGATAAGCCAGGAGGGTCATTCCCTTCATTCTGGAGCATCCATCGAAGGCCTTAATTCTAATATTCATTGTAAAGATGGGGTCACTAATGTTTCTGTATGACGAGTGGTTTCACGATTCATGGGCAAGGAAGAATGGATCCAACCACCGCCCAGAACAGCATCCCCCTCGTAGAACACCGCCGATTGGCCAGGGGCAATGGCTTTGACCGGAGCCATGAATTCAACCAAAACACGAGGACCATCCGCTTTGACAAAGGCCGGTGTACCCGGATCCTTGTAACGAATTTTCACAACGGCATCCATGCCCTCTTCGGGCACCTTCGCGATCTTCTGCCAATTCAATTGATGGACCACCATGGTGGTGCGGTCCAAATCCTCCAAATCCCCAAGCACTACCAAATTCTGCTCGGCATCAATGGAGACCACGTATTTAGGGGTCCCAAAGGCCGTCTCCAATCCTTTGCGTTGGCCGATCGTATAAAAGGGATATCCTTGATGGCGGCCAATACTATTACCCTTCGTGTCCACAAAGTCCCCCCCCATCACGCGTTGCTCCAAACCGGGCACCCTGCGTTTAAGGAAGCCTCGATAATCATTGTCCGGAACAAAACATATCTCGTAGCTTTCAGGCTTGTTCACCAAACTGCGGTAACCCCGCTCCATGGCCATGGCACGAATGGCATTCTTGGTATAATCCCCCATAGGAAACAGGGTTTTCTTCAAAGCGTCTTGGCTCAATCCCCAAAGGACATAGGACTGGTCTTTGTTCAAATCATCCCCGCATAACACATAACGCCTTCCATCATCGCCGGTGGCCAAACGGGCATAATGTCCGGTGGCCAAATGCTCGCAGTCCAATTGTTCGGCCCTCTGAAGCAGCGCATCCCATTTGATATGGGTATTGCACATGACGCAAGGGTTGGGCGTTCGACCAGCCAAATATTCTTCCACAAAATAATCAATCACGGAATCCCCAAAATTCTCCCGAATATCCAAGATAAAATGGGGAAAGCCCAGCGAAACGGCAACCTCCCTGGCATCGTTGATAGAATCCAAGCTGCAACATCCGGTTTCTTTGCGGTTACCCCCGGATGCTGCATAATCCCAGGTCTTCATGGTTAGGCCAACGACCTGATGTCCCTGCTCATGCAGCAAAGCGGCCGTCATGGTCGAGTCCAAACCACCGCTCATGGCCACAAGCACCCTTGAAGAGGGTTTATTTATCAACATGAGGCAAATCTACGGGCACAAGCAGAGTCTTCATTTCGTATTGACCCCTAATTTTGGAATTCACTATGAGCCAACCCTCCGCCAAGGAAGCCGCCTTAATCCAACGACTCAAGGGTCTGGAACAAGAATTCAAAGATTCCGGTCTTCGAATTCGTTATGAAAAAGGAAATTTTCAGTCCGGTTATTGCCTTTTTGAACAGCAAGGGGTGGTCATTGTGAACAAGTTCTTTTCCATTGCGGCCAAAATTGAAACGCTTGAAGAAATCAAGCGATTTATCGAGGAAAGAGGCGCCGGGCTGGAGGCGGAACCTGCCGAAATTCAGGTTTCCGAAACGGCAGGAGCTTAGCAAGGATTTCGCAACATGGGCAAGCTTACGATTGAGTTTTTGGGAACAGGAACCTCCCAAGGGGTTCCCCTCATTGCCTGCGATTGCGATGTATGCCATTCCGATGATCCCAAGGATAGCCGCCTACGCTCTTCGGTTTGGGTTCAGCACCCCAAAGCTTCCGTAGTTATTGATTCGGGTCCAGACTTTCGGCAACAAATGTTACGTTCCAGGGTAAAAAACTTGGATGCCTTGCTGTTCACCCATGCTCATAAAGATCATATTGCCGGAACTGACGACGTTAGGGCATACAATTACCGGCAACAGAAGCCCATGCCCATTTATGCGGACCTCAGGGTGCAAGAGGCCTTGCGAAGAGAATTTTACTATGCCTTTGAGGGCACTCGATATCCCGGAATTCCGGAATTGCATCTCATCGAAATTGACGATCAGCCTTTTGATTTGAACGGTATGCCGGTGATTCCCTTGCCCGTCATGCACATGAATCTTCCCGTCAAGGGTTTTCGAGTGGGGCCCTTTGCCTACATCACGGATGCCAATGCCATTCCCGACTCCACGGTCCATCGGATGGAAGGTTGCGAAGTCCTTGTTCTGAATGCCTTAAGGCATACCGCCCATCCCTCCCATTTCACCTTGGAGCAGGCCGTGGAGCAGGCCCAAAGGATAGGGGCTCCCCTCACCTACCTCACCCATATTTCTCATCAGATGGGTCTTCATGAAGCCGTCCAAAAATCACTGCCTCCTGGAGTTTCCCTTGCCTACGATGGACTGCAATTATCCTTTGACATTCCTGATTAATTTTCGAACAAAATTTAGAACCCTATGGAACTCGGCACCAAATTACCTTATTTCGAACTTCGCGGCTGCGATAATCAAATCCATTCCCTCATGGATGTCAGCGATAAATCCTGCATCCTGATCCTGTTCATTTGCAACCATTGTCCTTATGTGGTAGCGTATTTGGACCGCATTGCCAAATTAATTGAGCATTATTACGAGGATAACCTTGGGGTTCTTCTCATCAATTCCAACGACCCCACCAAATACCCCATCGATTCCTTTGAAGGCATGCAAACATTGGCCAAACAATACGGCTGGGAATCCATCTACCTGCATGACGAGGATCAATCGGTGGCAAGATTGTTCGGCGCCCAGCGGACGCCTGAAGCCTTTCTGTTCAATTCCAACCGCGAATTGGTCTATCACGGCGCAATCGACGACAGCTGGGAGCAGCCCAATTTGGTGACCAGGGTTTACCTGGAGGATGCCGTGGAATATACCCTAGACGGTTTGGAAGTGGATATACCGCATGTGGATCCAGTTGGTTGTACCATCAAGTGGAAAGCCAATTAATTCAAACAACATGACCCACGAATTTCCCTGGAACAACGAACGTTGGAAGGCGGCTCAGTCTTTGATCGAAGCAGCGTGGGCCTCGCCAGATCAACGCTCCAATCCTGAGGTCCTACGAGCAGTGGAGGATACCATGGCAGCGCTGGATCAGGGGATTTTGAGAACCGCATCCCCGGGTGTCCACGGAGAATGGGAGGTCCTTGAATGGGTTAAAATGGCGGTTCTCTTGTACTTTCCTGCGCATTCATCCCTTGTTTTGGAGGCCGGTGATTTGGCCTTCTACGATAAGGTGCCCATCAAAACCTCCTTCGCCTCCTTGGGCATCCGTGTGGTTCCTCCTGCGGTTATTCGATACAGTGCCTATGTGGAAAAAGACTGCATTGTGATGCCCTCGTTCATTAATGTGGGGGCTCGGGTTGGATCAGGCACGATGGTTGATACCTGGGCAACCGTTGGTTCTTGTGCGCAGATTGGTCGAAGGGTACACCTCAGTGGAGGAGTTGGTATCGGGGGTGTATTGGAACCTGTACAAGCCAAACCGGTCATCGTGGAGGACGATTGCTTTGTCGGCTCACGCTGTATTGTGGTGGAAGGTGTACACCTTGAACAAGGTGTGGTCCTGGGCGCAGGGGTTACGCTGACAGGGTCCTCCCCCATACTCGATGTAAGCGGATCCGAAACGCGCATGCTCAAAGGGAGGGTACCTGCAAGATCCGTCGTCATCCCCGGCAGCATGACCAAAAACTTTCCTTCAGGTCCCGCTCAAGTGGCATGTGCCCTCATTATAGGACAACGCCATGCGGGTACTGATCTCAAAACATCCCTGAACGACGCTCTAAGAGAATTTGAGGTAACCGTCTAGGTTTACCACTGCCTTGCTCGCCTATTTCTTGCGAAACTGGGCGTAGCGCTTCTGGAATTTTTCGACCTTGGGCCGAACCACCATGCGGCAATACGGTTCTTCGCCATGAAGCCTGAAATATTCTTGGTGGTAATTCTCTGCCACATAAAACTCCGTTGCGGGCTTAACCTCGGTAACGATGGGGTCTTGGTAAATCTTTTCTGCTTGCAAACTTTGAATGAGTTCTTGGGCGATACGGGCCTGTTCCTCCTCGTAATAAAAAATAGCGGATCGGTACTGGGTTCCGACGTCTGCTCCCTGCCTGTTCAGGGTTGTGGGGTCATGGGTTCCAAAAAATATCTCCAACAGATCACGCAGAGCAATAACCTTGGGCTGGTATTCCAGGTCCACTACTTCGGCGTGCCCTGTTTTACCGGTGCAAACTTCACGGTAGCCGGGGTTTCGAAGGGTACCACCCATATACCCTGAGCGAACATTCCGAATGCCTTCCACTTGCTCAAAAATGGCTTCTACACACCAAAAACATCCGGCACCCAGGGTGATTCTTTTCCAAGTGCCGGGGTTGTCCATGGCAGAATCTTCGTTAGGAGCAGGAGCGAAATGGTGGAGGTTCTCTGCGGTGGATAGGGTCATAGGAAAAAGGAGCATCAAAGCCCGCAGCCAATTTTTCAAGACGAAGGTGCTTGGTATTTGTCCAAGATTCTCCGCAGGTCGGCTTGGCGGTAGGCGATGGATTTCATGGTTTTACGATCGGTCTCTCTGTACACCATGTACAAGTCACCCACTTGTTCGATTATGCAGGTTTCACCTTTGGTTTGCTTGTAATGCTCAGCGGTCTGTTCGGCTAAAGCCAAGGTTGCGCATGCTTTGCTCATGTTGGAGTCGTGAACTTCCGCGAACAATTCCGCAAAGATGGGGCCAAGACCAAGTTCATGAATGGCACCGCTTAACACATACTGAAGGTCGCACAAAGCGTCAGCAGCTTCAACCAAATCCTTTTGCTTGAGGGCTTGGGTGAACTCCTGCAATTCTTCGGCCAACAGATTGATTCGCAGGTTACAGCGATCCTCAGAAGGGATACGCGGGCTGTGATGCACCGGGTGTTGAAACAAATGATGAAATTCTCCGACTTGATTCAGGGATTCAGCTTCGGGAAATTCGTGACCCTCCATGAGGAATCGAAATTAATAGGCTGTAGGAGGGGTATCGTCATCCCCACGGTCTTGACGATCGTAATCATAATCCGGCATTAGCTCGGTTTTGACGTAATCGATGGCTTCCTGAAGGCCGCTTAGGAATTTGTTGAAGTCCTCCTTGTAGAGAAAAATTTTGTGCTTGACGTACTGGCCATCATCAAAACCCTTCTTGCTCTCGGTCAAGATGAGGTAATAATCATTACCCCGGGTCGATTTCACGTCAAAGAAATAAGTTCTTTTGCCAGCCCTTACTCGTTTGCTGAACACTTCCTCGCGATCTCTGTGGCGCTCGCCTCCGTAAAAATCATCCATAAATTAAATTTGTGCTTCAAAAATAGGCAAGGCAAGGGTATTTGAGCCGCTTCCATCGACTTGCATACGGTGCAATTGGGCGTAGAGAGCGCAATTCGTTAACAGTTCTTGGTGTTTGCCTTGGGCCAAGAGTTCCCCTTGGTGCATGACATAGATTCGATCGGCTTGGATCAAGGGCTTAATCTTCAGGGAAATAAGAATTATACCTCGCTGCCCCTGGTCACCCAAAAGCTTGGACATCAAAGTCTCTTCGGTGCCGCTATCCAAGGCTGAAAGGGCATCGTCCAAAATCACCCATTCCGGGTCTCTGATCCATGCTCTGGCCAAAGCAAGCCGCTGTTTCTGCCCCCCGGACAGCTGAACCCCCCGTTCCCCAATTACGGTTTCCAACCCATTCGGCAAGGCGCTAACCCAAGGTCCGAGTTCGACCAATTCCAAGACTTCCATGCATCGTTGCCTATCCGCTGAAGGAGCGCCCAGCCTCAGGTTCGCGAGAAGGGTATCGTTGAAAAAATAATTTTCCTGAGGGACCCATGCGGTATGCGTGTAAACCACCGACTCGTTCCAGTCACCAAGGGCACGATCCCCCAAAAGTAGCGAACCCTTTTGGGGGGTTAGTTGACCGGCAAGCAATTGCCATAAGGTGCTTTTCCCACTGCCTATGGTCCCGGTGATCCCAATAAACTGGCCTGGAAGGGCCTCGAAATCTGAAATATGCAAGGAGAAATTCCGGTTAGGGTATGCAAAATGGACGGCCTTCAACGACCAAGCCCAGGGCAACGGTTGCGACCATCCCTGAACCCTGTTGGGTCTGGGAGATGCCTTCAGCAAAGGTTCGATTCGGGATAGGGCCGCTTTGGATTGTTGGTAGATCGAGGCAACCCAGCCCAAAGAAGTCACAGGCCAGGTAAGCATGTTGATGTAGATGATGAATTCCGCAATATTGCCCAAGGTTATGGCTCCTTGAACCAATAGGTGACCCCCTACCCATACCGTCAACAGGGTACTAAGGCCCACCAAGGCCAAGGCCAATGGGAAAAACAAAGCATCCGCTCGAGCAAAGGCCAAATTCTTGGATTTGTACCCTTGAAGCTCCAGGTCAAAAGCTCCACGAAAACCGGGTTCTGCCCCAAAGGCTTGGATGAGCTTCATCCCTACCAAACTTTCTTGAACAAACGCGGTCATTCGACCCAGGTGGGCCTGTATGGCTGCCGATCTCGACAGAATTTTGAGATTGAGCAGGTAGATGCCCAGGACTAAAAAAGGCAACGGGGTCAAAACCCAAAGGGTAAGTTGGGGACTAACACGGAGCATGACGCCGATAACCATGATAAACAAGACCAAGAGATTAAGGCTGTACATTAAACCCGGCCCCAAAAACATCCGAATTTTGCCCACATCTTCGGTCATTCTCGAAATGAGGTCCCCGCTTGCATATTCCTTGACTTGGGATGGGGACATGGCCAAAATTTGAGCAAAGAGCCTGTCCTTCATGGTCTGTTCACAACGCCTGGACATGACAATCAGGGTTTGCCTCATCCAATACATGGTGATACCACGGGCCAGCGTTGCGCCCAACAAAGCCAACAATAGCATACCCAAACCGGATCCGGGCGTGTTACCCACCGCATCCATCAATTGACGAATAATTTGAGGCGGCAATACCCCAAAAACATTGGTCAAAAGGAGGCAAAACAGGCCAGGAAGGACCCATTTTTCGTGGCCACGCAATTGACTCAGAAGGGCCGACATTGATTTCACCATGCAAAATAAGGTCATACCACGAGCCTTTGGGTTATTTTTGCCCCACAAGTCTACCCAGATCCCCAACCCCCGACCCATGATCGAAACCTTATCGACCACAACCCCCGTAGGCACCATGGCCACCATGCAAGAAATGGGCCATGAACAATTGGTTTATTGCCACGATGAGGCGTCCGGATTGAAAGCCATGATCGGCATTCATTCGACCGTCTTGGGTCCAGCCCTGGGGGGAACCCGTATGTGGAACTACAAAAACGAAGACGAGGCTGTTCGTGATGTGTTACGTCTTTCACAAGGCATGACCTACAAGGCTGCCGTCGCAGGACTCAACCTCGGCGGGGGCAAAGCCGTCATCATTGGTAATTCTCGGACGGACAAATCCGAAGCAATGTTCAAAGCCTACGGACGTTTTGTGAATTCACTTTCCGGCAAATACATCACCGCCGAAGATGTAGGAACCTCCAAAACCGATATGGCTTGGATCGCTTCGGAGACAGCCCACGTCAGCGGTTTACCTGAAAGCATGGGAGGTTCAGGGGACCCATCACCCGTGACGGCCTACGGCGTATATATGGGCATGAAAGCCGGTGCCCAAGCGGTATTTGGTACCAACGATCTTGCAGGTCGCCGTGTTTTGGTTCAAGGAATCGGTAACGTAGGCAGCTATTTAATCGATCATTTGATTTCGGAAGGCGCAAAGGTTTATATCTCCGACATCTACGATCCAGCTATCGAATCCTTAATGAAGAAGTATCAAGGCCTTAGCGTGGTCAATCCTTCCTTGGTGGCTGAGGCCGATGTGGATATTTATGCCCCATGCGCTTTGGGCGGAACCTTGAACAGCGAATCCATCCCCTTGTTGCGCTGCAGCCTTGTTGCCGGTGGAGCCAACAACCAATTGGCTGAAGAATCGGATATGCAAAGGCTTATGGACCGCAGTATTGCCTATGCCCCCGATTTTGTAATCAATGCCGGAGGTCTCATCAATGTCTATGCCGAAATCAAAGGTTTCAACCGGGATTGGGCCATGGAGCAAACTCGTAACATTTATCAACAAACCCTCGCGATTTTTGAACAGGCCAGCAACGATCAATTAAGCACCAACAAGGCCGCCATCCAATTGGCCCAAAAACGCTTGTCCTCTGCTTTATCATGATCAACCGACATCATCTGCGTGTCAAACTTCTGCAATGGATTTTTGCGAGCAGACAACAGGGGCAGGACGATTACACTTTGGTCACTCAACAATTTCAGAATTCTGCCACCCTTTCCCTACGATCTCTGGTCATGGCCTTCGTTCTCTTGGAACGTTTGATGCAATACGCCAACCTTCGTGACGAGGAACGCTCCGGCAAACTCCTCGAAAGAAATCGTCAAACCGGCCCGGGGCATGCCTTGGCGCATCATCCTTTAGCCGAACTGCTCGAGAATGATCCACTGTACCGCAAGGCTTTACAATTGTGTGCTGTAGAGCATTTGGAAGTAACATCGGATATGTTACGTGCTCTATTTGATCACATCAACGAAGGCAAATGCGCAGGGAACAAAATTGGATTCGAGGAGCTCCGCGAAATCACAGGCATCAAATTAATTTTTGAGAAATGCATTGCTTCCGGTGACTGGTACAGTCCTTGGCAATCGGAACACAATTTGTATTGGGATTCGGATCGTTATCTAATCGATCGCCAAGTCCTCCAAATTTTGATGAAGTTGTCGGAGGGTGAAGGCTTCCCCGATGCTCAGGGAATCCTCAAGGCATGGCAAAGCGACGATCGTTTGGTAAGCACCATGTTCAAAGAATTGCTTCAGGATTCGTCCGCCTATCAAGCCATCATCGAAGCGCATACAGGCCAATGGGATCCCGAAAGGCTGGCTCGCGTTGATTTTTTGATTCTGCAAATGGCCTGTGTGGAATTGAGCCTTTTCCCGGAGATCCCCGTCAAGGTGACCATCAATGAGTACATCGAATTAGCCAAAGTTTATTCGACTCCACAGTCGGCGGCCTTTGTGAACGGTTTGTTGGATAAAATCAAAGCCGATATGCAGCAAAAGGGCTTGATTACGAAAAGCGGCCGTGGCTTGGTGGAGTCGTGAACTTGAGGCCCATAATCATCTATAAAATGTTGAACCAAATTTCTCCAATGTTCAAGATTCCTCGCTTGGTGAATCTTGGACTGGCCTTGTGGATCTCGTGTGGTTTACTGGGCACAGCTTGTCAAAACCAAGGCGAGACCGGAAAGCTCGACGCGGAAGATGTGGAGTTGCCGGTTGATTCCGATGGGCAGGCAGATCAAAAGTCCTTACCCGTTATGGCTTTCGACAAAACGATTCACGATTTTGGAGAAATTCAAGCCGGGGAAAAGGTCTCGTATTCTTTCCGTTTTGTCAATCGTGGCCGTCGTGATTTGGTCATTCAAAACGCAAGCGGTTCCTGCGGTTGCACCGTACCGGACTTTCCCAAGGAACCCATTCCCCCCGGAAGGGAAGGTTTTATCAGGGTTCTTTTTAATTCTGAAGGCAAAAACGGAGTTCAAGAAAAACAAGTCACCGTGCTTGCCAACACCTTACCCAACACCAACGAAATACGAATCAAGGCCAGTATTATTCCTTAGAAATCTGAATCTTTCCATTTACATAAACTTTTAACATGAACCTCTATACGCTTTTCTTGATGTCCCCTCCCCCTTCCGGTGCTGGCGCTCCTGCTCCGTGGATGCAGTTGTTGCCATGGGCTGCCATTTTTGTGGTGTTCTATTTCTTTATGATTCGCCCTCAATCGGTCAAGGCCAAAGAGGAGAGGAAGTTTCGAGATAATCTCCAAAAGGGGGACCGTGTCGTGACCATCGGAGGAATGCACGGTAAAATAGCCGAGACTTCCACCGAATGGATCATCCTTGAATCCGAATCACAAGCCAGGTTCAAGGTAGAGCGTTCTGCCATCTCCAAGGAAACGACCTTGAGCGCCTATCCTCCAACCAATAAGTGAACAAGAGGGTTGGCCTGACCGGGAATATGGGGTCGGGCAAAACGTTGGTTGCGGGAATTTTCACCCATTGTGGTATCCCTGTTTACAACGCTGATGAACGGGCTCGAGCCCTCATGAGCGAGCCTGGCTCACTCCAAAACGCAATCGTCAACCTCCTGGGATCCGGAGCCTACCGGGACGACGGAACCCTTGATCGAACTTACATTGCCAAGCGTGTTTTTCAGGACACGGCCCTGCTGACTGCCTTGAACAAATTGGTTCATCCGGCCGTCGCTGCCGATTCTGAGCAATGGGATGCCTTGCAAAGTGCACCTTATACCTTGCATGAAGCCGCACTTTTGGTGCAAAGTGGTTCCTCCATGCAGATGCGTTGCAATATCCTGGTCACTGCCCCGGAACTGTTGCGCATGGACCGGGTCCGCCAACGCAACGGGTGGTCGGATTCGGAAATCTTGGATCGACTCAAGCATCAATGGAGCGAAGAACGACTAAGGCCCCATTGCCAATACAGCATCATCAACGACGGCACCCACTCCTTAATCGAGCAGGTAATCGGTATTCATCGCTTGATCCTTCTGGATTTGGGGAAATAGTTGGTGACCCTCACCCCATTCTTGTGCATCCAGCCCAATCCCAACCCTTGGTAAGTCATAAGGTTCCATCCGTCACGCAAGTCCCCCATTTGCAGCGGCTGGCCCTGTAGGTACCAGCTGACCAGCGGGTCTTCCAAGGGGATTTCATGCCAATCGAATCCCTCCGCATCAAGTTGGGACTGTAAAGCTGACGTTCGACGCCTACCCAAGGCGTGAGCGAGATCTTGGCTGGGAACACCTTCTTTGGACCATAGCGATAAGCGTTCTCGCAGGATCTTCACCTGCTTGGGCCAATGTGCTTTAAGGAATGCGGTTCTTTCTTCCACCGACGAAATAGATTGGTGGCTCAAGGCAACCGCCGACTCGTAAGATGAATCGGCCTTCCCTTGGGCCTTTCTCATCACAGCGCAGAAAAAACCTTCCCCTGCAACCTTCCCCGGTAGGGCCCACCAAGCGGAACTCTTCACAGGCCAATCCTTGTCGATGGCCGAAGCCGGGATAAATCCCCATTCATCAGGGATTTGCAGGTCCATTAGCTCCATAACACCGCTTGTGATCCAAGGCCGTATCATCGCTGTATTTTCGGAGAAACCAAAGGTGCACGTGCAGTAAATCATCCAACCACCTGGTCTTAAGCTTTGAATTAAAGAGGCCAAAATAGGCTGTTGAATTTGCGAACAAGCCTCGCATTTGCCCAAGGACCAGTCCTTGATGGCATCCTGGTTTTTGCGAAACATTCCTTCTCCGCTGCAGGGAATATCCACCAAAATTCCATCCCATAGGTTGGGAACCTCTGCCCACACGGTGGCATCCGCATTGGTGACGATTACTTGAGATGAACCGGTCCTTGAAACTGTTTCCAGCAAGGTTTCCAAGCGGTCTTGTTGAGGTTCCGATGCGACCAGCAAGCCTTCCGGAGCTAGGTGTTCAAGCAATGTGAGGGTCTTGCCACCGGGAGCGGCACAAGCATCCATGATCAGGTTCATTGGCAAACCTGATGAACGAAATTTTGATAAAAGAAAATCCAACACAAGCCCCGAGGCCTCTTGCACATGCCAGGCCCCTGCTTGATATCCGGGATGAAAATGAATGGGTTGCGTGTCGCCTTCACGTTTTCGATGGAACCACTGCGCCGTTGGGCACCATGGAACGACCCCAATGCTTTCCAAACCCCTAATTTCTCGGGGGTCGATTTCTTCCAAAACCCTAAGTGTCCTGGGAGCAGGCTCGGTAGAATAAAGTTCGTTAATCAGATCTTCTGCTGCTGGGCCAAATTCGACCCGCAGTCTTTCAAGAAATGGACGAGGTAAATTTCGAGAGAACACCCTCCAAGACTGGAAAACTATGGCTTGGTCCCTTGCATCTTGGCACCTTCCCGCTTCTTTTTCATTTCCAACATCTTGTCGTTCATTTTGAGACGAGCATACAATTGTTGAAGCGAAATCATGGTGTTGTTATCGTCAGGTTGCAATTCGTGTGCCTTTTCGAGAACAGGCTGGGCTTTTTCGAAGGCGGCTTTGGCTTTGGCATCAGCGGCTTCGAATTCTTTTTGTTTGGAAAAGGGGATCTTATCCGCTTGGTTGGCGAGTTCCGCCGCGGCATTGAAGTACATGGCCCCTAGATTGTAGTAGGGGTCAAAATAATCAGCTTTGAGCTCGATCGCTTTTTTGTAATCGGCTTCTGCGAGATCTGATTTTTTGGTGTTATCATAAGCCGTACCTCGAGCGAAATACAAATTAACATTGGAGGGATCCAGAGCGATTGCCGCAGTTAATTTCTCGATCGCCATTTCTTGTTTGCCTTGAATCAAATAGATGTTCAATTCATCAATCACCAATCCAATATCGTTCGGGTGGGCAGAACGGCCCTGTTGCAAATAGGTCAAAGCGGCTGCGGTATCCCCGGCGATTTTGGATAGTCTTGCCAATTCAACGAATACACCGGGTTTATTGTAGCCGTTGGTGAGCAATGCCTGCCAATATTGCATAGCCTTGGCGTTATCGTTCATTTTACCGCAGGTTAATGCTGCATTGAACAAAACCGAGGTGTCCTGTGGACTTACGCTCAGAAGTTGTTCGAAACGACGTTTTGCTTCAGGATAATTCTTTTTGACGTAGGCGTCCACACCTTCGTTGTAAAACCCTGCTTGTATGTTGAGAACCTTCTTGGATGCATCATCGCGGTGGTCATTTTTGGTGTCCAATTCGATGCATCGACGATAGGACTCCCAGGCTATATCCAAGGCTTCAGGGAATTTGGGAGCCCATGCGGTATCCCCGTAAATCCCCAAGTGCACTTCACCCCTGTAGAACCAAGCTTTGGCAGAGTTTTGAGTTTTGGGATGCATGATGGCCTCGTCAATGGACTGTTTGGCCTTATCATATTCACCGTATCGAATATAGATAATAGCACTTTGGACCTTGTTGGGTTGGGCCATAGCGGTCATCAAGGAACAAACCATGGCAAGGGCGAGAAGGATGGCTTTCATTGGATTGGAATTGAATGTTATGAGGCGATAATGCAAAGCTAATCAAGGGGGATTATTGGATTTTCAAGGGGGATTCATGGGTTTGTTATCCTTGATCTTCGGAGTTTCCGGGGGCTGTTCCCTCTTGGTTTGAAGGTTCGATACTATCGGATTCAGTGGTTTCGTCTTTTTCGACCCTGGCCACCGAGGCAATTTGGTCATCGCAATCCAGACGAATCAAGCGCACGCCTTGGGTGGCACGACCCATGACCCGAAGGGATTCAACGCCGATACGGATAGCGACACCGCTCTTGTTGATAATCATCAAATCGTCGCTGTCTTCTACGGCTTGCAAGGCGACGAGTTTACCGGTTTTGTCGGTAATGTTGAGGGTCCGGACTCCTTTGCCACCGCGGTTGGTCACCCGATAATCCTCCATTTCAGAGCGTTTGCCGTAGCCATTTTCAGAAACCACCAGCAAGGTTGTGGAGGCCTGCTGAACGCAGACCATCCCGATTACTTCTTCGATGGATTCATCGCAAGTAATCCCCTTCACGCCGGTTGCATTTCGGCCCATGGGTCTAACCTTGGATTCCGGAAAACGAATTGCACGACCAGAACTTACGGCCATGATGATTTCAGACTGCCCATCGGTCAATCTCGCCTCCAGCAGTTGGTCCCCTTCGTTGACGGAGATTGCGTTGATTCCGTTGGCCCTAGGACGACTGTAGGCCTCCAAAGTGGTTTTCTTGATAATACCGCTTCGGGTGCAGAAGACTATAAAATTATTTTCGAGATAGGCTCGGTCATCCAAACTCCGAACCGTGATATAGGCCCGGATTTTGTCATCCGAGGGGATTTGCAACAGATTTTGGACGGCTCTGCCTTTGGTGTTTTTGGCGCCTTCTGGAATTTCGTAAACTTTCATCCAAAAACATCGACCACGTTCTGTGAACAACAACATGTAATGGTGGGTAGAGGCCACGACCATATGCTCGATGAAATCTTCATCACGGGTAGCGCCGCCCATTGCCCCACGGCCTCCACGATGTTGGACACGGTATTCTGCAACAGGGGTGCGCTTGATATACCCCATATGGGAAACGGTGACTACGACATCCTCTTCTTCGATCATGTCTTCCATCCGAAAATCCCCGGCAGCATAGACGATTTCGGAGCGGCGGGCGTCTCCGAATTTATCCTTGATTTCCGTGAGCTCGTCCTTGATAATTTGCATGCGCAGTCCTTCGTCGGAGATGATGGCTTTGAGCCTGGCAATCAGGGCCATAATCTCCGCGTATTCTTGGCGGATTTTGTCACGCTCCATTCCGGTAAGTCGCTGCAAGCGCAATTCGAGAATAGCCTTGGCCTGGATTTCACTCAAACCAAATTGCGATACAAGCCCTTCCTTCGCAATATCGGGGGTTGAAGACGCCCGAATCAAGGCGATAATTTCATCCAAATGATCCAACGCGATGAGGTAACCCTCCAGGATATGTGCTTTTCGTTCCGCTTCGGCCAATTCATAGCGCGTTCTTCGCAGGACAACTTCGTGCCGATGATCCACGAAATGCCGGATCATATCCAAAAGGTTTAAGGCCTGAGGCCTGCCTTTGACCAAGGCAATGTTGTTGACCGAAAAGGAACTCTGCAGGGAGGTGTATTTGTACAGGTGGTTGAGGACCACAGAGGCCATCGCGTCTTTGCGTATTTCGTAAACGATGCGCATGCCGTCGCGGTCCGATTCATCGCGGATTTCGGAGATGCCTTCTAATTTCTTTTCGTTGACCAGATCACCGGTCTTCTGCAGCATATCCGCCTTGTTCACCAAATACGGGATTTCGGTGACGATAATTCGTTCACGACCGTTATCCAGGACCTCGATGGAGGCTTTGGCCCGAATCACGACCCTGCCCCTTCCGGTCAGCAGCGCTTCCCGGATCCCTTCGTAACCGTACAGGATACCTCCTGTTGGAAAGTCCGGGGCTTTGACATATTGCAATAGGGCATCGCAAGCAATATCTCGGTTGTCGATGTAGGCATGGATGCCATCGATAATCTCGGACAGATTGTGTGGTGCCATGTTGGTGGCCATCCCCACAGCAATACCTGCAGAACCGTTCATGAGCAAATTGGGGAACTTGCAGGGCATGACCGTGGGTTCCTCCAATGAATCATCGAAATTGAGTTGAAAATCAACGGTTTCTTTCTCAATGTCTGCCAGCATTTCTTCGGCGAGTCTGGTCAAACGAGCCTCCGTATAACGCATTGCCGCAGGGCTATCTCCATCCACCGATCCGAAATTACCTTGGCCATCCACCAAAGGATAGCGCATGGACCAGGGTTGGGCCATGCGGACCATGGTATCGTACACAGAAGAATCGCCGTGGGGATGGTATTTACCCAGAACCTCACCGACAATACGAGCAGATTTCTTGTAGGGTTTGTTGTACGAAAGCCCCAATTCATTCATCCCAAACAGCACCCTACGGTGAACAGGTTTCAACCCATCGCGCACATCGGGTAGAGCTCTGGAAACGATAACCGACATCGAATAATCGATGTAAGCGGATTTCATTTCTTCCTCAATGAGAATGGGTATAATTTTCGACGTTTCGGACATGGATGGGCTTTGACTTTATCGCTACAAAATACGGCATTTCAGCTACATTTAGGCCTGTTTTGGGTCTCAAAATATCCAAATTTTGAGAAGAAATTCGATTGTGAGGTTCAATCGAACCCTTAATCCACGACTCGAACATTTTTGAACTAATTTGGCGTTGAATTACCTGGGTGATCCCCCGATTTTTCTTTCCCAATCCAAATCCGACTCTTCGTCTATGAACTACGCTTTTATGTTAAACCTGCCCCTGAGGCTTCAAATGGAAACCCCTACCCCTCCTGCATCCCTCAACGTGCTGGACCTGGCCTTCAAAGGGGGTCCATTCATGATCCCGCTTTTGGCCTTTTCCATCTTAACGGTATACCTTATGGTGGAGCGCTCTATCACCCTCAAACGTTATCGCCGGGGTTTGGATGCTTTGCACCGGGATATCCAAGTCTATATCAAAGCCGGTCAGGCCGCTCAAGCCATCGAAACCTGCAAAAGATCTGATTTACCCCTGGCTAGATTGTACCTACAATTGTTCGAGAAAAGGCCGACTCTTTCCATGGAATCGATGCGGGAACACATGGATTACTACGGCAAAAAAGAATCGGTGCATTATGAAAAAAACCTCGCGATGATGGCCACCGTATCCGGTGCCGCCCCCATGGTTGGATTCTTGGGTACCGTAACGGGAATGATCCGCGCCTTTTATCAGATGTCCATATCAGGAGCATCCATTGATCCGTCCAAATTATCGGGCGGTATTTACGAAGCTATGGTCACGACGGCTGCAGGTTTGATGGTCGGAATCCTTGCCTATTTGGCCTATAACTACTTCACTGTCAAGGTAGAAAGGCAGCTCACGGAATTGGAATTTATGGTTGGTGATACCCTTGAACTTACCGAGAAATATCCCGTCGCATGAATTTTCGTAAAGCATCCAAAGTCAAAGCCGATTTTAGCATGGCTTCCATGACGGATATCGTCTTTCTTCTGCTAATTTTTTTCTTGCTTACCTCGACGTTGGTGGCTCCGCAAGCCCTCAAGTTGCTTTTGCCCAAAGGCAAAGGCCAAACCGTGCAGAAGCAAGCCATTCGGATTAGCATTGATAGCCTATCGCAGTACTACCTCGACAACCAAAAGGTCAACAAAGAATCCCTGAAAGGAAGACTCCTTTCCCTTGCAGCAGCGGATACCAGCCAAACTTTGATGTTACAGAGTCATCGGTTGGTTCCTGTTCAAGAGGTGGTCGATGTGATGCAATGGGCCCAGGAGGCCCGCCTCAAAATGGTTTTGGCAACCGATCCAAGGTGAAAGGAACTGACCGTTCACAGGCCAAGGCCTGGGCTTTTAGTCTGCTTCTTCACCTGATTTTGGTGTTGATCCTTGGACTTTTGACCTTGGGAATACCCCAAAATGATCCTGCCGAGAACAAAGCCGGGGGCATGGTTTTGGCCCTGGGCGTCCCGGATGGTTTAGCGGAAGCGGATCCCTCCGTAAGCTCTTCTTCGGAGCAAAGCGCTGAAACCGCTCTTCCAGAGCCCAGACCTGAACCTGCAAACCCCAAATCCCCCCCTTTTGCAACGCAAGATTTGGAAGAAGCCCCTGTGGTGAACACCAAAACCAGTACTCCAATAGAAACCAAACCCATGGATCCTCGTTTGCAGCGTTTGCTCAACCGCAAAAATTCCGCAAACCAAAGCAGCATGCAAAGCCCTTCTCAAGGAGTGGAAGATGGATCCCCTGAATCCAAAGGTCAAAACAACGGGAGCGGTGGCTTTTCGGCCAGTGGTGATGGCCTAGAAAACAGAGGTTTTGCGCAGGACCCCGATCCGGAGGAATTTAGAATTCTTGATGCTCAAGTGGATATTCCCATTGAAGTGGATCGTGAAGGACGAGTGCGTGTTATCGGAACGCCCAAAAGCACCAAACCCCTAACGGCTCAACAACGAAGAGCCTTGGTGGAGGCCACACAGAATGCTCGATTCAAACGTTCGGTCAACGGCAAAGAAATTCAACGAGGAATTTTACAATTTGAATTAAAGGTTCGGAGTAAATCGTAAACCACTCCTATGGAAAACTCCGTAGAAGGATCAATTGAAATCTCTATATCCACTATGCCAAACAAACGCATTCCGACCTATAAAGAAACCTTAGGGTGGCTACTGGAGCAGTTGCCCATGTTTCATCGGGTCGGACCTGCAGCTTATCGCCAAGGATTGGATGGCATACAAACCCTGTGCCGTTTCATCCATCACCCCGAACGTCGTTTGGGCAAAGTGATCCATGTTGCAGGAACAAACGGCAAGGGTTCTGTCTCCCATATGTTGGCTGCAATCTTGCAAGCTCATGGATACCGCACGGGATTGTTCACCTCGCCCCATCTGCGAGACTTTAGGGAGAGAATCCGGGTAAACGGTCAACCCATTGAAGAAGAACGTGTTGTGCATTGGGTCTCCCGCTTGCAACAATGTCCGGATTACCCTCAGCCATCCTTTTTTGAGTTTACCACGGCCATGGCCTTTGCCCATTTCGCTGAGTCTGAGCTTGATTTTGTTGTCATTGAAACCGGTCTGGGCGGTAGGCTGGATTCTACCAATATCGTACAGCCTGTATTAACATTAATTACCCATATTGACTGGGACCATATGAATTTGCTTGGAAATACCTTGCCTATGATTGCTGCGGAGAAGGCAGGCATTATGAAGCGCGGAGTTCCCCTAATTCTTGGGAGAACGCAAGTTGAAGAAGTCCAGAGCATTTTTGAGAACAAGGCCCATGAATTAAGGTGCCTGCTCTACAATGCAGATCAATGTTATCGATTAAAGAAGGTTCCCCTCGAAGATTCCTATGCATGGCGCGTGGAACGAAACGGAAAGCCAGGGAGTCATCTTCTGCACTGTGATTTGTTGGGGGATTATCAAGCAGAAAATTTAGGACAGGCCTTAATGGCCGTGGACGTTTTGCGACATATGGGAGAAGATTTGGAGGATGAAAAGGTTTTGCAGGGACTAAGCAACGTATCGGGTCTTACCGGTTTGCAAGGACGCTGGCAAATTTGGGGGCATCACCCCCTGCGTATAACGGATGTAGCTCACAATCAAGAAGGTATACGAGCCATCCTGGACCAGATCCAATCCACCTTGATTCGCTTGAGCCAAGAAGAAGAGGGTGATCAGCCCCAAGCGCATTGGGTATTGGGTATGGTCAGCGATAAAGATCATGATGCGGTTTTGGCTTTGTTGCCCAAGGCAGGTCATTATTATTTCTGTGCCCCCAACATACCCCGTGCCCTGCCTGCAGAGGTTCTTTCCGAAAAAGCAAAGTCCTATCACCTGACCGGCTCCGTATGGCCCTCGGTGGACCATGCCTGGAGGGCAGCAGTCTCGGCTGCTGGCAAATTTGATTTGGTGATCGCCACCGGTTCTTTCTTTGTAGTCGCGGAAATCAACCACTGTGGTCAAAACTAAACGAGTCCTTGGCTAACATTACTATTTATACCGATGGATCGGCTTTGGGCAACCCGGGTCCCGGGGGTTATGGGGCCATACTCCTCAGCGGAACTCATCGCAAAGAAATTAGCGGTGGATTCCGGCTTACCACCAACAACAGGATGGAACTCATGGCGGCCATCGCCGCCCTGCAGGAAATTAAAGGAACATCGCATGATATTGTGTTGATCTCGGATTCAAAATACCTGGTAGACGCTTTCAATGCCCATTGGACCCAAGGTTGGGTCAAGAGGAATTGGAAAAATGTAAAAAACCCTGACCTCTGGAAGGCTTTGATCGCCCTGGCAGAACATCATCGTATGCAATGGACATGGATTAAAGGCCATACCATGCATCCTGAAAATGAACGGTGCGATTTCTTGGCCAAAGAAGCAGCCTCAAAGACCGAATTACCTGAAGACCAAGGCTATATAGCAATCAAAGAAGCCAACATCGATTGAACAGCGGCCGCACGATGAGAAATTTCATTCTTCTTGGCAGGGTCAATTTCGGCTAAACTACGTCCGGGGATTTCTTGGGCTTCAAAAACCGGGTCGTAGCCAAATCCGTGGTAACCACGAGGGTACTCCAGAATCTTACCCTCAACCCGGCCTTCCCAATAGGTGGCCTCCTTTCCATTCCATAAACACAGCACACAGACAAAGCGTGCCCTGCGATTGACTTGATTGGTCAAGCGTTTCAAAAGCAACTGGACATTTTCTACATCCGTGGCCTTGGGTCCAGCAAAGCGCGCCGAATGCACCCCGGGCAAGCCGTTCAAGGCCTCAACTTCCAGGCCGGAATCATCCGCCAAGGCCGGAAGGTTCGAAGCCGCATAGGCAGCTTGAGCCTTGATGAGTGCATTTTCTCGAAAAGTATTTCCTGTTTCATCTGGGACCTCCGTGATTTGGAGTTGCGCCAGGGTCATCAGTTCCACGCGGTATGGGCCCAACATTTGGCGTAATTCCTCGGCCTTGTGGAGGTTATGGCTGGCCAAAATCCAACGTTGCAGGACTTGCTCACGCATCCCGCCAACCTTTGATTTGGCCCCAAAGCGATTTTCTCGCATTTTCGTCGCTGCTTAATGTATTCAAATCGGGGGCTTGCGCCCAATATCCGTGGGGTTCAAGGGGAAGTTCCGGCATGGAGATCCCAAGAGCGAGTACTCTTCGCGTTAACCAGGATTGCGACGACCACCAAACTCTCAATTGGTCAAGATCCATAGATGCCATCACCACAATTTGCAATTCAGCAGGGACGTAACCTATGGATGCAGCTATTTTGAGTAACAGAGGCCTGCTCTGCGCTTGAGGTTCTTCGGGGACCAAAATCCATAATTCCCTTGGAGGCCCCGTTGATGGTACAGGAACGGCATGGGGCTCTTCGAGGAGATGGAGGATTTCATCTTCCAATACCCATTCCTCCCACAAGGGGTCTCCTATCGTGGACCCTGCCCAGAAGGCCTTAGCCCCTTCCTCTTCCTTGGTTTTGACCGCCATTACGTTGCAAATTAAGGGCCTCTTTCCTAACTTCGGCGCGTCATGCCCCATCCCATTTTTCCTACGACCCGAATCGAAAATTCCCGCTTGCCGCAGGTTGATTTCGATCATCTGCCCTTCGGCAAAGTCTTTGCAGATCACATGTTTGTTGCCGAATTCCAGGATGGGCAATGGCAAAACGCCCGCATTGTGCCCTACGGCGAGATTCCTACCAATCCAGCAATTTCTGCCTTGCATTACGGGCAATCCATTTTTGAGGGTCTCAAAGCCTACAGGGACCAGAAAGGTAAGGTCCAGGTTTTCCGCCCTTACGATAACATGAGTCGCATGATTCGCTCGGCAGGGAGGTTGTGCATGCCTGCCATCACCGAGGAAATTTTCATCGGTGGCCTCAAAGCCCTCTTGGAATTGGATCAGGAATGGGTTCCCCGTCAGCCCGGGTACTCCCTTTACATACGTCCCTTCATGTATGCCATCGATGAATATGTGGGGATACGGCCATCTGATTCCTACCGTTTCATCATTTTCAATTGCCCAGTAGGGAATTATTACACGGCGCCTTTGCATGTGAAGGTCTCGGATCGGTATGTGAGGGCCTTCCCCATGGGTACCGGCTTTGCCAAAGTTGCCGGTAATTATGCGGCAGGCATGTTGCCGTTGAAGCATGCCCGGGAAGCGGGCTACGACCAATTGGTATGGTTGGACGGAAAGGAAATGAAATACATCGAAGAATCCGGGACCATGAATTTGTTTTTTCAAATTGGTAACACCCTGGTAACCCCCATTGCCGATGGAACGATTTTGGAAGGAATAACCCGCGACAGTATTCTAGGATTGGCCATCGAAGCCGGCCTTCCTGTCGAAGTTCGCAAAATCAGCATCGATGAAGTCGTCGCAGCCTACGACCGAAACGAGCTCAAAGACGCTTTTGGAACAGGAACCGCCGCAACCGTGGCCCAAATTTCCAGCATCACCGTGCAGGATCGCCGCTTGGAATTACCGGCCCTTGAGACCCGAACCTACTCCAACATGCTGGGCCGTATGCTGGACGATATCAAAACCAGCAAAATCCAAGACACGCGGGGCTGGATTATGAAATTGAATTAATCCATCCTCATCCAACGAAGCCTTAATTCTTAGACCATTTATTCCCCAACCAAATTCTTCCAATGATCAATTACCTCCACACCTCAACCTACAGGCCCAAAATTTCTGGGTTGGTTCTTGCAATTCTCTTATTCGCCATGCAGCAAGGTATCGCGCAAGTCATTGAATTCGAGAAATACCAACTTGCCAACGGCCTCAAAGTCATCCTCCATCAAGACAGCTCAACCCCTATTGTGGCCGTTACTGTTTCCTACAAAGTTGGGAGTAAAAACGAAGACCCGGCCCGAACAGGCTTTGCCCACTTTTTTGAGCATTTGCTTTTTGAAGGAAGCGAAAATATCGGGCGGGGAGAGTACATGAAATTGGTCAAGACCAACGGCGGAGTCCTTAATGCCAACACATTTTACGATCGAACATTCTACTTTGAGATCTTGCCATCCAATCAATTGGAGTTGGGTCTATGGATGGAGAGTGAGCGCATGCTTCATGCCAAAATCGAAGACCAAGGCATTGAAACCCAAAGGGAGGTGGTCAAAGAAGAACGACGTCAGCGCTACGACAATACGCCTTATGGCGGACTGCTGGATCAAACCATGCGACGCACTTTTCTGCAGCACCCCTACGGCCGTTCAGTCATTGGCTCCATGGATCACCTGAACTCTGCCAAGCGCGAAGAGTTCATGGACTTCTACCGCACCTTCTATGTTCCGGACAACGCCGTGCTCTCTATCGCCGGAGACTTTCGTACCGAACAGGTCAAGGCCTGGGTTAACCGCTATTTTGGGACCATTCCAACGTCAACGCGCCCTATTCCCAGGCCCAATCCCGCAGAACCCGCTCAGACTGCAGAGCGTATTGACACCGTTTACGATAACATTCAATTGCCTGCAATAGTCCATTCCTTCAAGATGCCTGCCCAAGGAACCCCTGACTTTTATCCCATGAGCATGCTAACCAGTTTGCTATCGCAGGGTGCATCCTCTCGTTTTCAGAAATCCATCGCAGATCGTCAGCAGAAAGCGGTTGCCGTTGGGGCATTCCCGCTGGGAATGGTGGATCATGGGGTCGCCATCATGTACGGCATTGTCAACATGGGCGTTTCAGCGGATTCCTTGAACCTGGCCATGAAGGAAGAATACCGGCAGATTCGGGAGGAAACCGTGCAACAGTCCGAACTGAACAAATTGCTTACCCAACTCGAAAGCGATCGGGTTGCCCAGTTGGGAACCGTTCAGGGAATTGCCGAGCAGTTGAGCGACTATGAACTTTTTTATGGGGATGCCAACCTGATCAACACGGAATTTGAACGTTTTCGGAAGGTTACCCCGGAGGATATTCGCCGCGTGGCCAATACCTATTTGGTTCCCAGCAACCAAGTGACCTTGTACTATATGCCCAAGCCTAAACCTTGAGCTTCCTGGTCTTTTCCTTACTACTTGGTCTTTTCCTTCACATTGTACATTCCATTCGATCCATACCCCTTGTTATGAAATTCAAAACTTTTTTCCTGGTTTTTCTCGCCTTTCTCTACGGCAACTCCTCCAATCCTTCGACGGTCCTATCTACTGCCCATGCGCAGACCAAAGCTAAGTCCGTAAAAGCTTCGCCTTCAAAATCCTATCACAGGAAAATCGTAGCCCCCACCCCCCCCATTGTGGTGGAAACACCCCTAGATCGTAGCGTTAAACCCCTTCCTCAACCAGCCCCTGAAATTCGATGGGCCGAAGCCGAACGCTGGGAATTGGACAACGGCCTCAAAGTGTTTTTGGTCCCCAATCGCAAGCTCCCCCGCATAAGTTTGTCCCTGGTTTGGGACTACGATCCCGTGCTTGAAGGCTCCAAAGCCGGTTTATCCAATATCACCGGGGATCTTATCAAATGCGGGACTGCCAACAAAACCAAAGAAGAATTTGACGAAGCCGTGGACCGGCTGGGCCTGACGCTCTCCTCCTCCGCCACCTCCGTTTACGCTTCGGCCCTTAGTCGTAACATGGAACCTGTCTTTGCTCTGGTTGGTGAAATGCTCACCCAACCCCTGTATCGGCAAAGTGAATTGGAACGTTTGGTCAAGCAAAGCCTTTCCAATCTAGAAACCGAGAAAAGCAGTGCCGAATCCATCGCCGAACGAGTTTTGTCCAAACTTTTGTACGGTGCGAACCACCCGTACGGTGAGATCATGACCTCCGCTGGACTGGAGTCCATTCAATTAACTGATTGTGAACAGTTTAGAGATCAGTACCTGAGGCCCAATTGTGCTTATTTGGCCATTGTTGGGGATATCGATAGGGCATCTGCTGAGCGCCTAACTAGGCAGTACTTGGGAAATTGGTCCAAAAACCCAGTCCCAGTTCACAAACATGCTTTACCCAAGGCCCAACAAGGCGTTCGTGTGGTGGTAGTGGATCGTCCCGAGGCCGTTCAGTCGGTGATTCGAATTGCGAACACGGTACAGCTCTACCCTGGTTCTCCCGAAGTCATCCCTTCATCGGTGATGAATACCATTCTGGGGGCTAGCGATGCCCGACTCTTTGACAACCTTCGCGAAACCCACGGTTATACCTACGGTGCCTATTCTTCCCTTAGCCGGAATCCTTTGATTGGACAATTCCGTGCCTATGCCCAAGTACGTAATGCGGTCACCGACAGTGCCGTGCGTGAATTCTTCTTCGAACTCAACCGTATCCGAGATACCTTGGTTCCTAACGAAGAATTACAGGGCGTGCTCAACTATCTCAACGGAACCTTTTCGATCTCTCTGCAGAATCCTCAAACCATCGCAGGATTTTACATCGATCAGGAGCGTTACAAGATGTCGACCTCGTATTACCGGAATTATTTGCAAGAATTAGCAGGCGTTGATGCAGCCAAAGTCCAAGACATGGCTCGCAAAATGATACAACCTCAAAACTGCCTCGTGATCTGCGTGGGCAAAGGTTCAGAAATAGGCCCAAAGCTCAAGGCTTTGGACAGTGACGGCAAAATCGAATGGGTGGATTGGAACGGTGACATCACCGAAGACCCCACCGCCATCAAATTACCGGCCAACGTGACTTTGGAATCCGTATTGAATCAGTACATCCAAGCCACCGGCGGCGCCAAAGCATGGTCCAAAGTCAAAGGCATGCGCACTGTCATGTCAGCCACCCTGCAAGGCATGAATCTGGATTTAATCGAGATCAAACAAAGCAAACCCTTGGCTTCCTTGACCACGGTCAAATTGAACGGCTCCATGGTGATGACCTCCGATTTGTACAAAGACGGAAAGCTATCCCGCAAGAGCATGCAAGGAGATCGGCCTGCAGACGCCGAAGAAACCGCTCAGCAAGCCCTCGACGCCCTACCTTGCCCGGAGATCGAGTGGCTAGCTCAATCCAACGGTAAATTGAAGTTGGGAGGAGCGGCCATTCTCAACAAAGAGGTCTGCGCAAGACTGGATTGGACATACCTGAATGGGAATACCGAAAGTCATTTCTACAACCTTCGTACAGGGCTCAAAGTGCAAACAGTGCGCAGCTCCAAAGGCCCTGATGGTAAAGAGGCTTCCAACACAAGTTCCTTTGCCGACTACAGGGATATAGGCAAAGGGCTTTTGATTCCCCATAAAGTCAATATCAGCATGGGCCCTCAACAAATTGAATTTCAAGTCAAAGAGGGTAGCCTAAATCCCAAACTTAAAGACAGCGATTTCGCGCATTGATCTCTATATCGCCCCCTTCGAGGGGCCTTAATCCAGTCCCGCCAAGGTCGAGGGTTTAGGCCGGGTTCTATTCGAAAATGGAGCGTAACTCGTTGGCTTCGTGGGGCTTCATTCGACCTCCCAAAACCAGCCTAAGTTGCCGCCTGCGCAAGGCTCCTGCAAAGTGAATTTGATCTTCCTCTGATTCAGGAACCAGTTCAGGAACCGGGGTTGGCATACCGCCGTCATCCACCGCGACAAAGGTGAAGTAGGCCTTGTTGCACAAATGACGGATTCCTTGAGGAATGTTTTCGCACCAAACCTCCAGGTGAACCTCCATGGAAGTTTGAAAGGCCCGGGTTACCCTGGCGGTTAAACTTACCAAATTCCCAAGTCGAATTGCACGATTGAAGCTCACATTGTCCACGGATGCGGTAACCACAATGCGGTTGGCATGCTTCTGGGCTGCAATCGCTGCACAAATATCCATCCAATGCAAGAGCCGCCCCCCCATCAAATTGTTTAACGTATTGGTATCGTTGGGCAGGACCAATTCGTTCATCACCGTTAGGGACTGCGATGGATTCTTGGGCATGGTGTTCGAAGACATAGGAGGCAATTTATTGAACGAGAATTTTGCAAGGGTGGATGGCGCCGTTAAAGTCCTTTAATAACAACAGATAAATACCCGGCGTCAATGCCCTGGACGGGATTTCAAAGGCATAAGACCCTTCCGATTCTTGTTCAGTTTCGTAAGAAATTTGACCCATCAAGACCCCTGCCGTATTCCATAGTTGGGCGGAGCTCAATTGACCAGGGCCTTTAAAGTAAATAACCGGATTAGAGGCCTGCACAGGATTCGGAACCACAGACCATTGGGTAGGTAGGGTATTTTCATCGGAGCGGATGCTTGCCGGATAACGAAAAGGTCCCCCCATGACCGGTCGGATCATCCAAGAACCAGCAATGGAGGATTCCTCCCAAATCCCTTGGGTATTGTACCAACGGTTGTATCGGACCAAGGTATCGTTGCGATCCAGTCCGATATTGATAAGCCCTGGAGTTTCTTGTTGCCAACCTATATAGAATGAATCCTGCACCAATAAAGGGGGATTGATGGCAAAGTATTGAAAATGCCCAATGCTATCTCCGTAACGTGGACGGTAAGGGATAGGCGATCGAAAAATTTCGGTAGCGGCTCTGCCCCCTTCTTGGATTTGCGACCAAACCTTGAGGACAAACAATTCGTTGGAGGCATTGGCCGCAGCTTGGGTGAAGTACATCCAAACACCCCTCAGGGTATCGGGTTTGGATAACCAAAATTTATTCGCACAAGAACCGGCAACCACGTTAATTCCGTAGCCGGTTTCGGCGGTTCCATCATCGTAAGCAAACTCATTCCACAGCTTGACGCTCTCGTTCAAGGTATCGTTACGAGGTAGGTTGTCAACAGTGGCCTGCACCACGTATTCAATTCGCAGGGTCAGGCTATCCGCACTGCTTGTTGGAACGGCAAACCGTTGAAAAATCAACCCCGAACTGCTCAACGTCCCCAGGGTTAACGAAGGCAAGGGACTGCTGTTGATCAACGGAACGGTAGCGTTTTGGGCAAAGACCCGGTAAGAACGATCGTAGGTTACTGAACTCCCGTTGTTCACCACCGATACACCGTGGGTTGGGTTCAAGAACCTGGAGGTATCCTCCATAAATTGATTGAGCGGCATGCTGCGGTAAGGTCGCAAATACGTTGCGTTGGTTTGCACCAAAGCAAGATCATCAAAGAGGGTATCCGAACTTGACCTGCCGGCGTCGAGGAACACGTAATCCAAATGCCAGCAATCCACCAAACCCGTAAGTGACCCGTAATTGACCCATCGCATACGCATGCCATCGTAGAGGTACTGCGGATCGCTTAGGCCAATCACCGCAAATCGAAAGGGTTGAACCGAGGAACCGTTGGCATGCCAAACCTTGTTCCAAGACCCGCTGTTGGACTGAAATTCCAAAATCAACGAGTCGGTGGGCTCAGGGCTTTCGGACCAACCGGCCGGTTGATACGCAAAAGTCAAAAACAACGAATCAACCGAGGAATATCCTCCAAGACGAAGAGGCCTCGAGGTCAAATAATCCGCTCGACCCGATGCGGACAAGGCGCTGTTATCGTAAGGCCTGCCCGTAGAATCCAAACCATCAAAGGTCACAAATCCTTGGCCAGGAGGTCGAATCGCCATATCGTTGTTACGAAAAACATGACGATCAGCCCAGCGCTGAGGGTCCGGAAAATAACCTGAATAGGAGAAGTCATCCACGAAGGGCAAAGCCAACGTATCGGTGGATCGCTGAGTCCTTGCATGAAGGCTTGCTGCACTCGGGGCAGGTTGGTCACGAAGAATGGAGTTAAGCCGAATAGGGTAAATACCCTCCTGGGCCATAACCTTGACCCAACTTGCCAACGACAAGAGCCCAACAAGTCCAAGACAGCGAATCAATCGGCCAACCATAAGTCCACAAATTCCAACGCCTTGACCATCCCCTTATTGCCACCGGGCATGGGACGTTGGCGAACGATGAGGGCCTTGGAGCTGTCGGATACCTCACCCAAGTAGTTAACGGAACCCAAGGACAAGGCCGACTCAGCAAGAAAAATTCGGGCTTCGTCCAAGGTAAGTCCGGTCAGGGAAGGAACCTCCACCAAAGAATCCATATTGCCCATGCCAATAACCAAATCAATTGCAGTTCCACGAGCTAGCGGGGTGCCGGCAGCCACGCTAAGGCCATTGCGTCTACCCTCCAGCACGACATTGTGCGCTATATCGGGCTGATACAGCAGTTGCCCAACCTTGAATCCTTTGTTTTGCAAATCAAGCGTGGCTTTACGCAAGGACAAATCCGTCAACTGGGGAAGTGCCACCATGGGCAAGTCTGCCAAATTGAGGGTCAGATACACCCTCCTGCCTTTTTTGACCAAAAGTCCGGAAGAAGGGTCTGTCGCAACCACGGCTGAAGGATCGAAACCTTCGGTAAATTGGGAATCTGTTACCACAGCTTCCAAGTCCAAGGCCCTTAGAAGTGATTCTGCTTCTTCCTGCGATTTACCCAACAAAGTTGGAACCTCTATTTCCTCACCGTGGGAGGTGTACATGTTCAATGCCGCTAGGATGCCAAGGACCAACAACAAGTTGAGGCCCAGGAATTGTATCCAAAATTTGCGAACAGGCGACATCATGGGTTTCGTTTTCTTTCAAATCCTAACGCGATAATACGCTCAATAAATTGATGGGGGGTATACCCTGCGAGTGCCGCCTGATGGTAAATGCAAGTGGCCGGTGTCATGCCCGGCAAGGAGTTGATCTCGATGATCACCACGCGAATATCTCCTACTTTGGGAATTCCTACAAAGGCGTCGATCCTGCAGTAGCCTTCCACACCGGCTACTTCCGCCGCTTTACGAAGCGTCTCCTGCACCCTACCCATGATCCTTTGTTGTACTGAAGGATCCAACGCGAAGCGAGCCGGGGTGATGTTGGTGCCTTGTCCTGCCAGAAACTTTTCTTCGAGGCTAAGGATTCCCTCGCCGGCAATGCTTTCGGAAGGCTCAAAGACTTCGTAATCCCGATGACCTCCAGGTTTGGATGCAACCAACATGGCGCCGGTGATTTCCAAGAAATACTCGTTTTCCCGTCCCGATATAAACTCCTCGAGCAAGAATGCCTTCGAACGGTTAAACCCATCCGATCCGGGAACCTTCAGCAAGGTAGCCGCTTCTACGGGCCACTGATCGTCTTCGCGGAAAGTCAATTGCGCATAGGCATCCAATTCTTCCCGGCAGGTCAACCGATAGACCGCGGTGGAACAGCCATCGTCTAGCGGTTTGGCAATCATGGGCCAAATTCCTTCTCCCACGAGCAAAGAATTGTTGATTCCCTTTTGCCAATCATCCGATGTTATTCGGCGCTGTTCGGCAACTTGCAGACCGGATGCACGAAGCGCTTGACCGGTTAAATACTTATCGATGGTGAGCGAACTGCTTTGGACCCCCGATCCGTTGTAGGGTAATCCGAGGGTGTCCAATCGTTCTTGCAAGGCCCCGTCTTCGCCAGGTCGACCGTGCAAAGCAATAAATACAAAATCAACTTGATTCGCCAAATCCTCCCATGCCACAGGTCTCGCATCCTCCAAGGCATTGGGTGCGAAGGTCTCCAGAATTTCCTTTAAATCGTTGCGGATTTGCCCTATCACCCTTGGCCTAGAAACCTCACGAATACCAGCCAAAATATCGTCTGCATTATCCTTCAGATGAAGATGCATGGGCAATTCATGGAGATCCCATTGCTGGGCGTTACCGCTCAGAAACAGGGATATGGGTTCGTAACCCTCGGTAGAAGAAATTTTTTCGTAGATATTCCGCCCTGACTCCACCGAAATATGCCTTTCTGAGGAGTATCCCCCCATGAGTACCCCGATTCGTTTGCGATTTCCCTGCCCTTGCATCGCCTGATGAAGAGATTCACGAAGCTGTTCGGCGAGTTTACCGCAGCGTATCGAAGATGGATTCGCCTTGAGCCTTGCGTTAAGGGAGGCACTGATAATGTAGGTAAGAAAAGCGGAAGGGCTTAGGCCAATTTCCGCCGCCTGCTGAAAAAAGAAGGAGGAAGGCATCATCCCCGATGTAGTATTGGGATCGTTCAAATAGATCTGCCCAGCGGTGGTCACAAAACCGTCAATGCGCGCATAGACCGAGAAATCAAAGGCTTTGAACAAATGCTCACAGGCCCTACGGATCAGGTGAATTTGTTCATCCGGCAAATCAATCGGCGTTTTTTTGCGTGCAAGACCGGGAAGATATTTGGAACGGTAATCGTAAAATTCTTGGGAAGAGGTGATTTCTGTGGGCGGCAAGGCAGACACTGTTGCGTCTGATTTTTCCAAAACAATGCAGGAAAATTCTTTGCCAACAATGATTTCCTCAATCAAAACATCGGTTTCTGAATCCAAGGATTCCAAATCGCAAACATCACCGGTGAATTCATGGAGAAACCAATATTCCCAAGCGGTGGGCGAAAACCAAACCGTCCCCGAGGTTCTGTCCCTCAGTGGGAATCCGATACCTGTACGAAAATCGGCCAAACGATCCAAGGCCGTTTCTCCAGCCTCCTGATATTCCGCCTTTCGGATCTTGGCCGTGAAAAAGGCTTTGTCGACAGCCTCTTCAAGGGCCAAGGCATCCACGTTTCGCAACATGGTCAGACCGATACTGCTCCCTTGGTTGGCCGCCTTGACCACGCAACCGTTCGGAAATTGTGATATGATCTTCCCAATCCACTGTTCCCTCGCGGATGCACTCTCCCCCACCCAATCTGCCCTGGATATGGCCAAAAATCTTGGAACATCCCAACCTGCAACCTGCATATCGTGACGCTGTGCGACTTTGTTCATGGCCCATGCAGCCGCTCGAGGCCCACAGCCCGTGTAGGGTATTCCCCAAAAATCCAGCATCGATTGCACCCTACCGTCTTCACCGTTCTTTCCATGCAAGGCCATAAAGACCAAATCAACTCGATGGGATAAGTCCTCCCAGGCCAAAGGTTTCCCGATGGCCTTTCTCCAACTTTCTGCATGAAGGTGAGCCTCTTCGTGCTGTTCGGCATAGGGCATCCAGGCCCTGGATGACCCTTCCTTGGATGATTCAACGAGCTTGGATGATTCAACGAGCAAAGCCCTGGGCTGGTGGTGGATCGCAAGGCTGGATGGATAAAAGTCGCGAATACTACCTTTGTACAGGAAGGGCCAGTCCAATTCCACCAATTGCCCGAAGGAATCCACAAAAATTGGTACCGCTTCAAATATGCTTTTGTTCAGCAAGTCATAAACCGTCCGCCCTCCCGCAAAAGAAACTTCCCTTTCGCGGGAATTTCCACCGAATAGAATCCCAACTTTAATTTTTGGAGACCGTGAAGAAACTTGATTCAAGGCGATGGAAAAATTTCAGAGGATAGACAAATGAAATTCAGTGTTATGATCCGTGAAGGTATTCCTTCCTTTCCAGCAAGGTGGCCCTGGATTCCACGTGATCGGGGTCAGGTACACAGCAATCGACCGGGCATACTGCTGCACATTGAGGCTCTTCATGAAAACCCTCGCATTCGGTGCACTTGTCGGGTACGATAAAATAGACATCATCGCTCACAGGAGTCATGGGATCTTGGGCATGCACCAAGGACCCGTCTGCTCGCTGAACCAGCTCACGAAGTTGGGTACCCTCTGCATATTTCCACGAGATACCGCCCTCGTAGATGGCGTTGTTGGGACATTCCGGTTCGCATGCACCGCAATTGATGCATTGGTCGGTAATCATGATGGCCATTCAATCCTATTTTGCGGGTCAAATTTACAACAAAGACCCTCCTATGCCGTCAAACCCCAGCGCCGCGAGTCTCGTCCATCTGCTGCATCGGTGGGGTCAATGGATGGGTTCGACCTCCAATCGCGATGATTGGTCGGAATGGTCCTCGTCGGTGTCCGTACAAAACCCCTGGTTCGAGCCCGAAATGCTGAAGCAAGCCCTGAAGGCATGGTCCATGGCCTTGGAGCTCCGTTCACTGGAACGGTGGCTTGCCCAAGACGAGGATGCACTCCTCCTCCAAAGGTCGCCTCGAAATGTTGGGCTCATCCTCCCCGGCAATTTTCCTTTCGCAGGTTTGCATGATGTCCTCTGCACCTTGATCGCAGGACATACGGCCCTTGTCAAACCCTCGTCCGATGATGCAGGACTCGTATCCTGGGCGATTCAAGGGCTGCTGGCCTTGCAACCTGAATGGAAAAATCGCTTCGCGATTGTGGAAAAACTCAACCGCGTGGATGCCATGATCGCTACGGGTTCAGCTTCTTCCCTACCTTATTTTGAGCAGTATTTTGGACAAATTCCACACCTGTTTCGATCCCACCGAAATTCCATCGCCATCCTGGATGGCAAGGAAAAGACAGAAGATTGGATCGGTTTGGGGCAGGATATTTTTCTCTATTACGGCAAAGGTTGCCGAAACGTATCCAAGGTATTGGTCCCGGAGGGCATGTCACCGCAACAACTGTTGGACGGATTGCAACAGTACCCTTGGGAGGGCCGCAACCATCGTTATCGAAACAATTTAGACTATCAGCTGGCCTTGCATATGCTGAATCGAAAGCCATTCACCCACAACGGATCGGTTATCTTGGTGGAAAGCTCAAAGATCTCGTCTCCCCTTGCCGTATTGCACTTTGAATATTACCAATCGGAACAAGAATTGGCCCGCCTGATCCTGGAGGCAATGCCCGTAACGCAATGCTGGTCAGGCAATCAACTCGTTGTTCAGTGGGGACAACGGGCTTCCTTCAAGAATCAATTTGATGAAGCGCAATGGAACAACTGGTGTTACCATGCGGTCGAGTTTGGTCAATGCCAATTCCCTGAAATTGACCGGTATGCGGATGCTGTGGATACCTTGGCTTTTCTACGAAGCGTACAGTAGAATTTTACGCAAAACGTGAAGGGTACGATCGATTTCTTCTTCGGTGTTGTGAGAACCCAGCGAAAATCGGACCGCCGTACGATCGTTCGGCATGCCAATTCCGTTGAGCACATGGGATCTCGACTCCGCACCTGAGCTGCAAGCACTTCCCCCCGATGCACAAATCCCTTCGATATCCAAATGAAAGAGCAACATTTCTCCTTTGGGATGGGGCGGAAACGACACGCTTAACACCTGGTACATGGTGGGTCCGTCGATATTGCCGTTGAAGGTTACCCCCGGGATAGCCTCCAGGATTCCCTGCTTGAGCCTATTCTTCAATCTCGCAATGCGTTCACGCCGTTGATCCATGCTCGATACCGACAATTCCAAGGCCAAACTCATGCCTGCGATTCCCGGTAAATTTTCGGTACCACCACGCATATTTCTTTCTTGAGATCCGCCTGCCAACATAGCGCCCAACGATAGCCCACCGCGGATATAGATAAACCCTACCCCTTTGGGTCCATAAAATTTATGAGCAGATCCGCTGGCCATATCCAAACCCATCTCCGTGAAATTCAATGGATAATGGCCAACGGTTTGGACCATATCGGAATGAAAAAGTGCGTTATGATCTTTACAAAGGGCAGCGACCTTCTCGATTTCCAGCATATTACCGATTTCGTTGTTACCGTGCATCAGGGTGACCAAAGTTGGAATATTCAAATCCCTTGACTCCTTCAACCATCGCTGGAGTTGGTTCAAATCCAAAATGCCTTGGGCGTCGTTGGGCAACCAACAAATTTCGGTGCCATGTACTTTATGTAGCTGTTCCAAGACATGGGTAATGGCATGATGCTCCAACGATGAAGATATGATACGACGAATGCCTAAATTTTCGACCGCACAACGGCAAGCCATGTTATCCGACTCGGTTCCACCAGAGGTAAAGAAAATCTCCGAAGGCGAACAGCCTAACGCTTGGGCCATGCTTTTGCGAGCCTTTTCGATGATGATGCGTGATTCTCTTCCCAGGAAATGTATGGAGGAGGGATTTCCGTAACATCGAACCAAGAGCTCGGACATGGCCGAAGCCACCTCCGGGTGTATCGGGGTGGTGGCAGAATTATCCAAATAAATGCGGGGGAGGTCGTTGGTCATGAACCTAGGATTTGACGGGCTTGGGAGGCGAGTTCAGCGGCAGCGTGCGCATGATTAGCCTCGGAATAAATACGCAATATGGGTTCGGTATTGGATTTTCGGACATGCAACCAACCCTCCTCCAAATCAAGTTTGAGTCCATCGGACCAATTCTTTACCGCATTCGGAAAGGCATCGGCCAAACGTTGCAAGAGCAATTCAGGGTCTGCTTGAGGATCAAAGGTTACCTTTTCTTTGGCCATGGCGTAGGCCGGGTAGGTGGACCTCCATTGGCTCATGGTCAGACCTTGTTCCACATAATGCGTGAGAAACAAGGCAATCCCCACCAAAGCGTCCCTTCCATAATGCAGATCGGGTAGGATAATGCCTCCATTCCCTTCCCCGCCAATCACAGCACCGGATGCTCGCATCGCCTTGACGACATGCACCTCGCCAACAGGAGAGGCATGGTAAGGCTGTTCGTACCGAGCGCAAACATCGCTTAAGGCCCTGGACGAGCTCAAATTCGAAACCGCAGGTCCAGGTTTTTGACTCATGACATAGTCCGCCACGGCAACTAGGGTATATTCCTCCCCAAACAATTCCCCGTTCTCCATAACGAAGGCGAGCCGATCCACATCGGGGTCCACCACGATGCCCATGTGGGCTTGACGGGATACCACCTCCGTGCAAATTTCATCCAAATGCTCCCGAAGCGGCTCCGGGTTATGCGCAAAACGACCGTTGGGCTCGTCATTCAATACCTCAATTCGATGGACCCCTAATTGGGTCAACAGGGCGGGAACCGCCACGGCCCCCGACGAATTGATTCCATCCACCACCACGTGCAATCCTGCGGCGGCAATGGCTTGTCGATTCACCAAGGGTAATGCCAAAATGTCTTGAATATGAGCCTCCAACGCGGAATCATCCTGATGGTATTGCCCCAAATTGTGCACGGTGGCGTAAGGTATGGGTTCCCCTTTTTGGACCTTTTGGAGTAGAGCGGCACCCTGTTCGGAACCAATGAAGCAACCATGATGATCCAATAATTTCAAGGCATTCCACTCCTCAGGGTTATGGGAGGCCGTCAAAACAATACCACCCGCAGCCCCCACTCGAGGCACCTGCATCTCGAGGGTTGGTGTGGTGGTCAACCCTAAATCAATCACGTCCAAACCGCAAGCCATCAAAGTACCGCAGACCAAGCGGCTCACCATATCACCCGATATGCGAGCGTCTCGACCAACCACCACGGTGCGACCATGCCCCTGTTCCAGCAACAAGGCCGCATAGGCATTGACGAAGGATACCATATCCTGAGGCGTCAAATTCGAACCGGGTTGACCCCCTATGGTGCCGCGAATTCCCGAAACAGATGCTATTAAAGTCATGGTTTGTATTGAATCGATTGCTTTGGTATTGGAATTTTGGATTACCCATGAAAATTAACTCACCAAAGGTAGGTTTTGCCTGTATAACCCATCCAAAGGCCTTTGAAGGCACAAGATGCTGGACCTATAAGTTGAATTTGCTGCATGGATCCGGTCGAATCAACATGGGCACTTACGGTCATCGGTCCTCCACGGAATTGCAAATTTATTTCTGCTAAAGTGTCCATGAAATCGGTTAAATTTTGTTGCACATGCAATATTGCGCAGGCCACTGCCCCCGTTCCACAACTCAGCGTCTCGGCTTCAACGCCACGTTCATAAGTCCTAATTTTCAGATGATTAAGGTCTATTACCTCCATGAAATTAACATTGGTACCCCCGGGTAAGAAAAGGGAATGCTCCCGAAGGGCCCTGCCCTCACGTTCCACAGGATAGTTCACCAAATCCCGAACCGGCACCACCAAATGCGGAGAACCCGTGTTGATAAAGGTCCCCAATTCCAAGACCCTCCTATCCTTCGGCGCTTGCATTCCCAAGGCAATCGAACCATCCTCCATCTGAACCACCTGATGCACACCATCGCTGGCGGTAAAGGTTCCGCTATTGCCCTCAAAATACCCTTTGCGAAAGGCATGAGCAGCGGCACATCGCGAACCGTTGCCGCACAAGGAGCCCTCTTTGCCATCCGCATTTAGGTAATGAAGATGAAAGGCCGCTTTGGAATCCACGCCTGGGTTAGCGGTAGCTGACGATTCAGCGGGCAATATTATCAAAATCCCATCCGCGCCTATTCCAAATCTTCGGTCGCAGCATAAGCGCATGGCGGTTTCATTTTGCCAAAACCGTGAATCAGTGGCTTGGCTCGCCCAGTTAGAGGATGGAGAGCGCAAATCCACCAACACAAAATCATTACCGCAGGCTTGGTATTTATAGAATTCAAATTGCATATCGATTCAACCGTGATGTCTCCGCATTGGCAAACATACTAACGGAGCCAAGGGAACGTTCAATCAGCGATTCCCAGTTTTTGGCACGATTTTTGAACATTCATTGGGTAATTCGGTTAAATCAAAAACTCTTCCTATGTCAAAATTTCGCCAATACGGAGCTACGGTGCTCATCGCATTTTTGGGAAGCCTGCTAGGGGCTTGGATCGTGTACGGTCTCCAAAAAAGACCTGCCTTGCATCCAGCCAATTGGGGCTCTGCACCTGTCACTTTGACGGCCTTCCCGGAGCATATTGTGGAACACCCCAATTTTGTAACCACGGCGGCCATGGTGACTCCCTGTGTCGTGCATATCAAAACCAAGGGCAGTGCTCAAGGAGCTTTCAGAGGCGATATACCTCCGGGTATGGATATGTTTCGTGACTTTTTCAACGGACCGGACATGATGCCGAGGGGACCTCAAATGGGCTCCGGTTCCGGTGTAATTCTCAGCGCAGATGGGTACATCGTCACCAACAACCATGTCATCAAAGAAGCGGATGAAATCGAAGTCATCCTGAACGACAAACGGAGTTTCAACGGCAAGGTGATAGGTCAGGACCCAAGTTCCGACTTGGCCGTCGTCAAAATTGAAGCCAACGATTTACCCTTTGTCAAAATAGGGAATTCCGATAAACTCCAGATCGGTGAATGGGTTTTGGCTGTTGGCAACCCATTTAATTTGAATTCCACAGTCACCGCAGGGATTGTTTCGGCCAAAGCCCGTAACATTAACATTTTGGGTGGAGGCACCAGCCTGGAGGCGTTCATCCAAACGGATGCCGCGGTCAATCCGGGAAACAGCGGCGGTGCGTTGGTCAATGTCCAAGGGGAATTGGTCGGGATCAACACGGCCATCGCATCCAGCAACGGAGCTTACCAAGGGTATGCCTTTGCGATTCCTGCCAATTTGGTGACCAAAGTGGTGGAAGACCTCAAGGTCCACGGAACCGTGCAGCGTGGTTTCCTGGGCATCCAAATCAGGGATGTGGATGCAGCCTTGGTTGAAAGCGAAGATCTCGAGGTCATCGCCGGAGCCTACGTGGCCGATTTCATGCCGAATTCGGCTGCCGAAGAAGCGGGTATCCTCAAAGGCGACGTGATCACCAAGGTCGAAGGGCAAAGCATCAAATCCACCCCTGAACTCATGGAAATCGTAGGCCGCAAAAGACCGGGGGAAAAAGTAGCTTTGGAAATCAACCGCAAGGGGAAATCACAAATCTTTGAAGTCAAATTACGAAATGCAGACGGTAAAGCGGAATTGGTCAAAGCTGCTCCCAAAGAAGAGGAAAGCGATTGGCTGGGCGCCAAACTGGAGCGTGCCTCCCGCAAAGAACTCGAGAGCCTCAAACTGGAATCAGGAATCAAAATCAGCAAACTTGGAAGCGGTAAATTGAAAGAAAGCGGAATCCGAGAGGGTTTCATTATCACCAAGGTGGACAAAACTGAGGTCAACAGCCCCAAGGCCTTGCGAGAACTGGTACGCGGCAAAAAAGGCGGTCTGCTCATCGAAGGCCTGTACCCCAATGGTACCAAAGGCTTTTACGGGATCGAGATCCCGTAATTTCTTTGGTAAGAATTACAGCGTCCGCAGGAAGGCCAGCAAAGCCTGTTTTTCCTCTGGATTAAGGTGGATTCGCCCTGCTTCACCCGCTCCATCGGTATAGTGTTGCAACACAGTTTCTAAGTTTGCTGCAGAGCCGTTGTGAAAGTAAGGAGCGGTCTTGGAAAGGTGCACCAGTGGCGGTGTTCGAAATCGCCCTCGGTCCTCTTCCAACAAACTAATGGCAGCCCTACCGGGATCCGAGGAATCCACACCCAAATTATAGAAACGTCCATCGGTCCACGAGGGACCGTGATGACAACGAATGCAGGCCGCTTTGCCTCTGAACAAAGCCAAACCTTGTTCAATATTCCGATGAGTGGGCTTGGGCGCGCTTTTTATCGAGTGTTCGGTGGTTGGATCCCCACTCTTCGAAAGGAGTCCTATCTTTTTTACATAATCCCGGATAGCCAATAGATAGCCTGCCGCCAACGGTTGACCCGGATACAATCTATTTAAAATCAGTTTGTACCGGGTAAAATGCTGCAATTTCCTGTCCAGATCAACAGGGTTCATATCCTGGTCTCGATGCGCGGTCAACGCTGCCAAAATTCCTTGACTACCGTGACGTAACGGGGTTACTCCCCCATCCCACATCAACGGAATATCCCAGGGGAGACCAACCAAGGTAGGTGTATTGCGTAGAGTCTGCCTACCCCAAACCCCTCTTGAAAAGGCTACGTTGTCCGCAAAGGCATGTTCGGCCTTGTGGCATGATGCACATGAAACTCGACCATCGCTGGAAAATCGGGGATCCTCAAAGAGGGCTTGCCCAATTGCTGAAGTCGTAGTTCTTAGGGCAATGGAATCGCTGTTCTGATCTGCACAAGACGTCAAGATCAAAATCCACCAACAACATCCGCTGAAACAAGACCTCAAGGCTCGGCGTAGGCAGGGTTGGATGCCAAAGTGCTGTCGGTCAGGGTATGAAGAAAGGAAATAAGGTCCGCCTTGTCTTGAGCACTCAACCTCAGACCACCGGTTTGAACCCTGAGGTTGGCGTTCAAGGTGCTGCTCTGCACGACGCCATGGTCATAATGATCGATGACTTCTTCCAAGGTGGCCAAGCGACCATCGTGCATGTACGGTGCGGTGAGGCCTACGTTGCGAAGGGAAGGCACTTTGAATTTACCTCGATCGCCCGCCAGTCCGGTAACCACCTGGTAGCCAGTTTGGAGGACCGAATCCAATCCGTTGTTCTCAAACAAACGATTGGTAAACAGCGCACCCCCGTGGCAATGGAAACAATCTGCTCCCGTCGGACGACCGGAACCCGGGGCTGTGTATTCCCGCATAAACAAATCAAAGCCGCGTTGCTCGGCAGGAGAAAAGGTGACCTGACCCATACGGACCTTATCAAATTTGGAACGCCAGGAAGTCATGGACAAAAGAAATTGCTCCAGGGCTTTTTGGAAACGCTCCACATTCACGGTTTCGTCGCCAAAGGCCCTACCAAACCGCTCTCGGTACGACGCATCACCTCGAAGCCTGGAGAGGGCCTCTTCCAAGGGCAAATGCATCTCCAAAGGATCCTGAACAGGCTGAACCACCTGGTCCCTGAGGTTGGGAGAACGCCCATCCCAGAAGAGGCGATTTGCCCATAACAAATTGAAAACAGGCATGGCATTGCGAGTTCCGAGCGTACCGTTGACACCGCGTGAATACACCAAGGTATCCGTGAAGGCATGATTGGGCAAATGGCATGAGGCACAGGCCACAGTCCGATCCAAGCTCAACGCTTTGTCATAAAAAAGTTGACGGCCCAAGGCCACCCCCTCCACCGTAGCGGGATTATCCGAGGGCCATGGCAACGATGGAAAACCCAGACCGGGTGGCGGCATATCCACAGGGAAGGCTGTGGGCGCAGGGAAAACCTTGGGCTGATCGGACTCACAACCCATCAACAACAGGACTGGAAACAGCATCCAGGAAAATCGAGGGGAGACCATTTGCTCTACAGTTTAAGGATTGTTGATTATAATTCCTTTCCACGCAAAAGCCCCGGCAAGGTTGGAGGCTAATTTCTCGGCAACCCGGTCACCCAGGGAGGCATGAGAAAAGGAAGAAGAATCGGTGATCCAATGGGTATGACCGCCGTCAAAAAACTGACGCATACGCAATTCAACCATCATGGTTTCCGCTACTTTGTTCAAGGTGGTGGGGGGAAAGCGCAAGGTCACAGGGCGATAATAGGTATCCCCACCCAAGTGGTAGGAAAAGCCTCCGTTCAAGGGCGGATCCGTCCGTTGATACTGTCCTTCCAATTTGAAGAAGATATAACCTGTGTTCCAATTCCAATGCATATGGGCGCTGTTAAGCAAAGAAAGTGGATTGGATACCGGCCATAACGCAGGGTCGCTGTGATTTCGCAGGGAATCAATCCCCACGGCCAGTCGAAAAGCGATAAATGTTCCGGAAGGGGCTGTATCCGAAATTTTCCAAGAATATTGTAATTGACGCTCCAAATCCGCATAGGCTACCGCATCGGGAAATTCCAGCCAGGAACTGTCCGAACGCTGCAAAGCAAAACCAGTTAAGTAATATTGACAATGGTTGATCTCGATTTGATTCAAGGTGGTTGGTAACCAACTTTGGTTAAGAACCAACGGAACAGCGGCGCCTGGAGGTGGTCCCATTTCGTAAACATGACCTAACTGCAAGAACAGACCGGTGGTGGCTGGCGGCTCAGGGCTGTTGGACTGGCATCCTAACATCAAAAACAGGAAAATGCCAAGGCCTAAACTTTGGATTTTGTTCATGGCGAGGCTATTCATGGCAAGCAAATTAAAAGTGGCCATTCCATTAAAGAACATCTTGAATTTGTGGGGTATGGAACAAATCCTCCTCCTCATTGGACCATAGCAATTGCAAAGCTTCCCCATCAAAGAGCATGAAACGCAAGGGTGCAGGTACCAAAACCAATTTGGCCCTCCTTGCAGGTTGTCCCGCTAATTCCCAATCCACCAGGATGCCTTCATCCATGGGCAACTCATAGGATCCCTCTTCGATGACAGATTCGTTGTATCCTGAAGCCATGTAAGCAGTGGGTAACAATACTTCTTGGCCTGGAAAATGAGCTTCATGGATCTTCTGAAGTTTGGCTTCCAAATAGGACCCATGTTCTTGGTTAAAGGCATCCTCGGCATCGGTCATTGCGTCTTCTACTTCATCGTAGGTCGGGTCCGAATAATTCAATCCAACCAATTGATTTCGCAATGCGATTAGGGCCAAAAAGTCTTGGTCCAAGCTGTCTTTTTTCATGGAAAAATGCTTAATTCCCTGCAAAAGTACTAAGATATGGGCCTACCAAGCACTAAGTTGAGCCATGGCCCGGGCATCGGGTCCTGTAAATTATCTTTGGGGCATGAAAATTAAATTTGGAACTGATGGATGGCGGGCCATTATTGCTCGTGAATTCACCGTTGATCAGGTAGCCCGGGTTGCTCAGGGTACGGCGTCATGGCTTCTTGCGCATCATTCGCATCCTACGGTTGTTTTAGGCTCGGATTGCCGCTTTGGTGGGCGCATGTTTGCCGAGGTGGTAGCCACCGTTCTGGCCCAAAATGGGGTCAAAGTTCTGTGGGACCAAAACGATTTTGTTTCGACACCTATGGTTTCCTTAGGCACCTTTCAAAAGGGTGCCCAAGCGGGCATCATCCTCACGGCCAGCCATAATCCACCGGCTTACAACGGATTCAAAATCAAAGCCCATTACGGAGGTCCTGCCATTCCTTCCATGATCAGTGAGGTCGAGGCCCTGATTCCGGAGGAGGTTCCCACCCTGACTCATGCGGTGGATCATTGGATTTCGCAAGGAATGGTCCAGAAACTGGACTTAATGCAGGCTTATCTTGATAAAATTCGTTCGAATTTTGATTTGGACGCTATTGCAGGGATTTCCCATGGCCTCGCCTTCGATGCCATGTACGGTGCGGGGCAACGCGTGATTCCGACCTTGTTTCCCAAGGCCCATTTACTGCATTGCCAACACAATCCCGGTTTCAACGGTCAGGCCCCTGAGCCCATAGCTCGCAATCTCCATGAGCTTTCCACGACCATGGCGAATCAATCCCACTTGAAAATTGGACTGGCCGTGGACGGTGATGCCGACCGCATAGGGCTTGTGGATGCTTCGGGGAATTTTGTGGATTCGCATCATATTTTGATGTTATTGGTGGCTTATTTGGCTGGTGTCCAAGAACGTAAAGGCCGCGTAGTCGTTTCCTTTTCGGTAAGTCCCCGAATTGCCAAAGTATGCGAACATTATGGCCTGGAACTTGAGGTAACCCCTATTGGCTTCAAATACATCTGCGAAATCATGTGCCATGGGGGTGTTTTGGTGGGCGGCGAAGAGTCAGGTGGCATTGCCATTGACGGTTATATCCCCGAAAGGGATGGGATATGGATCGGTTTGACCCTGATGGAATACATGGCCAAATCGGGCAAAACCTTGGAAGAACTTATCCAGGAAGTTTATGCCATTTCAGGGACCTTTTGCTACGACCGTTGGGACTTGCACATCGAAGATTCTCACAAGGCAGAAGTTATGAGCAAATTGGCTAAAGGGGCATATACCCACTTCGGACCCTATACCGTTCAACGAACCGAATCGACCGATGGGTACAAATGCTGGCTCAACGAGAACGACTGGGTAATGTTTCGCGCCTCGGGCACCGAACCTGTTTTGAGAATTTACGCCGAATCCAATACCCGCGAAGAAACCGAGGCCATCCTCAAGGCCGCCCAAAGTACCCTCTACGGAGCGTAACTTCGTTGCGGTTGCGCGTTCCGCCGCTGGCACTTCGGTGCTGGAGGAAAGTCCGGACAACGCAGAGCGCCAGGCTTTGGAAACAAAGGCCGGGGTAACCCGGTAGAAAGTGCCACAGAAAAGAACCGACCGCAAGGTCAAGGGTGAAAACGTGAGGTAAGAGCTCACGCGCTCCGATGGTGACATCGGTTTGGGGTAAACCTCCTGGGTTGCAAGGCCGTGTATACCGGGGCAGCGCTGCTCGCGCGTTCCCGGGGGGTAGGCCGCTTAGATAAATGGTGGAAATGCCGCAAGGCATACAGAATCTGGCTTATAGCGCAACCTTTTTTGTTAAATTCTACCCATTTTCACTTGATAATTTCAGTTTTAAACAAATTCTCTAACTTTGTATAGTAAATTAGACAATGCTTATGAGGATTCTTGTTGTTGACGACGAGGCCACCATCAGGGATAGCCTCAAGGATATCCTTGAGGGCGAGGGTTTTGACGTAGAATTGGCCGGCGACGGGATACAGGCTCTTCAAATCCTTGGAGACCGTGAATTCGACTTGGTCCTGTCCGATATCAAAATGCCTCGTATGGATGGCATTGAATTGCTTTCCCATTGTGCGAGGCATTACGCTCAAATGCCGATCATCATGATATCAGCCCATGGGAATGTGCAGACCGCTGTCGAAGCCACCAAACTTGGGGCCTTCGATTTCATCACCAAACCCTTGGATTTGGACAGGCTGCTGATTACCATTCGGAATGCCCTTCAAATTCGTGCACTTAAGCAAGAAGCCATCACGTGGACCCAGGATGATCTGGATCCTGTAGAACTTCAAGGACAATCCCCTGCCCTCCTTAGTCTCAAAGAAACCTTGCAAAGGGTAGCCCCAACCGATGTTCGTATCTTAATAAGTGGGCAAGCCGGTACCGGCAAAGAATGGATTGCCCGATTCATCCATCGCCTTAGCCCCCGAAATCACGGCCCCTTCGTTTCCTTGAACTGTGCTACGATCCCGGCGGATAATTTAGAACTAAAGCTATTTGGCCATAGCGATTCTTCGGGAGATGCCCTCTTGCCCAAAGGCTATTATAACCAAGCCTTGGGAGGAACCTTGTTCCTGGATGAAATTGCGGATTTGCCTGGCCCTGCACAATTGACCTTGGTTCGCCTGTTGGAATCCTCCAAGAACCAAGGATCTTCAGGCCGTCACGGGGTTCGAATCCTGGCAGGTAGTCAAAAGGACCTCGTTCAGCTCATCGACGAAGGTAAATTCAGGTTGGATTTGTACCACCTCCTCAGCGTAATCCTCGTTCATTTGCCTTCTCTTCAACAGCGCCGCGAAGATATCCCCATGCTCGCGGGCATTTATCTCAACCGAATTTGCAAACAATACCAGCTTCCGTCCCTGCAATTTGAACCGGACGCCCTCCGCGCTTTGCAGGCCCTACCGTGGACAGGTAATTTGCGTGAACTCAAAAATGCCGTTGAGCGCCTTGCCATCCTTGCTGGCCCCAACATTACCCGAAAAGATATTCAACAATTGATACAACCCATCGTGTTGGAAGGCAACCAAGTGGATTTGATCGATCACAATAAAGAAGCTGAACATCAGTCCATTATTTCTACCTTGGAGGAAGAGAATTTTCAACGATTCAAAGAACTCACCGAGAAGATTTTCGTGGAGCTTAAACTCAAAGAACATCAGTGGAACATCGCCAAAACCGCTGAAAGCATCGGCATTCAACGCTCACACCTTTACAACAAAATTGAACGCTACCAACTTTCCAAACCCAAAGGCAAATTCTAAGGTAATTTTCTAACGAATAACGCGAATAGTCCCCGAGTACGAAACGTCGTTACCATCATCATTTACCTTGAGTAAATAATAATAATTCCCAGCTTCAAGGCCCGGTGCATCCCAATCGTTTTGGTAATCATCGGAATGGAAAACCGTTTGACCCCATCGATTAAACAAGGTAAACCGTGAACCCGGGTACAGGTACAGGTATTTGATCTTAACCTTGTCGTTGATATCATCACCGTTGGGCGTAATAACATTGGGTACTACCACTTCCCGATACGGTACACCGAACTCCAAAACATTGGAATACGACCGGAAAACAGCGTCGGGTCGCTCCGTGTACAATCGGAGTTTGTACTGGCCTTTCTTGCGGGGTTTTCGATACGACAGCAGGGTATCCGTCCAATTGGCTGTATCAACCACCCAACCCAGTTCAGGTCGCTTAAGGTCCAATCGCTCGATTTGATATTTGGCCGTGTCCCATCCCAAATATCCGTTCCAACGCAAAGACATCACCGAATCATCGATCGATGTTTCAGGCTCATTCACGAGACGAATGGTCGATAACGTGCGAGACCGTATATTCCGAATACCGTTGATGAGGTTGAGGTCTACGTTGTAGCTTATGGGCTCGTCTTTGGGCAATACCGGGGCGTAAACATCCCGGTGTCGAAGAGAATCTACGGACGGTTCAATCCAAAAACGATTGGTCAAACGAATGGGATTTTCCCCCGGTCGGTAACGGTATAGGTTGTACCCGTTAAACCAAGCGCGATTCAATGTATCGTTGTTCGGGTCAATTCTCCAATTCAGGATGACTGCATTTTCGTTGACGGTGTCGAGCGTCACGTTCTCCATTAACAAGGGCGCTCGATAATCCGGGCAATTGCTCACGTTAATGATCAACGTATCAAACTCGTTCATAAACAAATCGCAACGATTTCCGAAGGTGTTGTTATCGGTCCCTTTGCGACTAACCAAATAATAACGACCATTTTTTTCAAAACCTCTGGTCAATCGCACCCAAATATTACGGGTACGACCATCGCTGATGCAGGTATCGGGCCTGGCTTCCTGGATTTGGACCAGATCCCCGTCAGGGTCATATAGTCTAAATTCCGAGCCATTTCGAGCAATGGAATTGCAAGCCACCAAGGAGTTGAGTTCAACTTTGAAGGCGGTATCGGTGGTGCACTGCACAGCCGTCGAGTCAAACTTGAAGGCAGGACGAATATTATCGCAATAACGACCAATGCCCAAGATGACTTGAACATCGACCTTTACATAACCTACCAAGACGCCGTTGCGGTATTCGTCAACTTTCAGGACAAAAATTGAGGTTTGTTGCGTGTTGGAGAAAAAGCTGATATTACCGTTGCTGGGATTAATCGCGATTTGATTTCCGACTACATTGGCTGGAACCTGGGGGGTTCTGGGTGCCAAATAATTGGCATTCACATTCCACCCCGTCAAAGCAGAAGTTAAAGAGTAAACCACAGAGTCTCCTTGAGGTTCAGAAACATCAAAGACTACCGTTACCGGCTCCTGTATGCAATACGCCGGGACCTGAAACGAGTTGAAGCGAGCAGAGGTATTGCCTGCAGGGATGTTGTTGTTGAGGTAAGAATCGATAAAAAAATTCTGTTGTCCAGGAGCGGGCCCGAGGGTATTGTTCGTATTTCGGCAGCACCAACCGGCATTGACGCTTGTTCCCCAAACAAAATACCAATCGTTGCAGGTAGGGGTTGTGGCCGAGAAAGGCAAGGTCACCGTCCCGGTCCACTTGTATTCCTGCAATCCATAACGCGTTCCACCGTTGCAAGTGCTGGGGTCTATGGTACAGGCCGTAACAACCTCAATCCCCGTACCAGGAACCCAGGTGACGGGCAACGTATAGGTTTGACCGCAACCGTTCCGGTAGTACATGTTCATGTTGGACGTCGAGAACGGTCCCTGCATGATCGAATTGCAATCCCGGTAGATGGTCAAGGTAATTTGATATTCGTTGGGGTTGGCCAATTTGGTGTACGTAATGTTGCCACCGGCAATATGGGTCGCATGGGCGCTTCCGTGGATGAAGAGGAAGGAAGTGAGCAGAGTCAAAACCTTTGGGAGGTACGTCAGATAAGTTCTCATTTATTTGATAATTTGAAGGGGGCCGTAAACCGGATCTTTGTCGATCACCCTCACGGTGTAATAGTAATTTCCTGCCGGCAGATTGGTAGGCGACCAATCGTTACGATAGTCCTCGCTGCTAAATACCAACTGGTTCCAACGATCAAAGATGGCGACTTTGGTTCCGGGGAAATAATCAATATCCTTGATCGTGAAATTATCATTTGCCCCATCCCCGTTGGGCGTAATCACGTTGAAAACAATCACGGGGCGATCGATGATATCAAAGAAAATACGGTTTGAGTGTGCCACCAAAGAACTGTCGTCGTTCACCGCTTGAACCCAAAGCCGGTACCTCCCTAGTTTGGTTCCTTTCTGAATTCCGAAGGTAGTATCGGTGGTGGAGCCAACCCATAATCCCACTGTATCATTGACTGCAGTGACAAAGACATTGTACTTCGAATTAGGCCAACCTTTGTAAGCCGGCCAACGAATTAGTCCTACTCCCCTGTTCCCGTTGTTAAGGGTCGTATCTCCTGCCTGCAGAAAAATATTATTGACCGAATCCCCAAAATCGGTTTGCCCGTAGTATTTCATTTCCAAAACGGCTAAAAAATCACGAGGCCCTTCGGTGGGGTCTTGAACGGTGGTGGTCAAGACGGTGTCTTGGAGGTTAGCCACCGAAGCAAACCGGTACCAGCGAGACGAGTTTAGGCTGTCGTTTTTGTAAAGAATGTAACGCTTAAAAAACGTGGTGTCAAAATTTTCTGGGGTCGACCAGGTGAGCACAATATCCCGGTTGTTGGGCTGAACGTCCACATTGCGCATGCGGATTGGGGTATTGTACTCGTAACAGGTGTTCAATCGAACAATTATCGTGTCAAATTCCTGAGTCCCGGAACCACAATCTCCCAACAGCGTGTTGTTATCCAAACCCCTTCGGATCACCAAATGGTGGTCGCCATTGACCAGAAAATCAATCGCGGACTCCACCGTGATCGAATCCACGCGGTTACCGTTGCATGTAAAGGACACCTTCCGGATTTGCATCAACTGCCCCGCAGGATCGTACAGCCGGAAGTCTGTTCCGTTGGTATCAATGCTGCTGCATATGAGCGCACCGGATTTGGCCTTGAGGCCAATGAGCTTGGAATAGCATGGAGGATTGACCACCGGCCAGCGAGAAGTGGTATCGATGGATTTAAAACCACCAAAATAAATACCTTGGCATTGCCCAATGGGCGAGAACAACCATCCTTCGCTCTGAGAAGAATTAGGGTAGGTTAAGCCTGGCGTCGTAGGAGAAACCACCCATTGGGTGGAATTGCGGGACCATGCTGGTAGCGGTGCGCCGATATTGGCACTGTTCACCACATAGGCTACCGTGCCTGTTGCATTATGGAGCCCCAGGACCGCGGTGCCGCCTGCCCACGTTGTGCAATTGGGTTTGTTGTCGATATGAATTTCAATGGTGTTGTTGCATTCGTTCAAAACTATTTGAAAGGTCCCTTGCAATGAGGTGCACTGGAACATGGGCAATTGAAGGTAGGAAACCACCAATTTGCGGTTGGGATAAGAACCTACCGTTTGGTACGAAATCGTGCCATTTCCATTCAGGTTGGACCACCAATCTTGCCATGGACCCATGACACAATTCTTGGGCACGGTGGCACCGGTGCTCGGAATGGACGCTGAGGTGTACGTCGTCGGCTGACCGGGAGAGAAGCTAATCCAGCCGTTGGTCCCTACCCAAAACTGGGTGTAGTTGTTCCCGAAATAACAGAACGAGAATCCGATTTGGTAAGGACCAGCGACTCCATCATCGGCGCTGCTGAATTCCCCGGTCAAAGCAGCACCCGCATAGGGCATGGGCGAAAAAGGAATTGTACTGATGGCATAGGTTTGAGCCGTGACGTTTCCACCAGACAAGGTAAGCAGGGCCATGCACATCAAACCCCGAAATCCAGGGAAGAATGCAGGCACCTTGATGCGTTGAAAAATAGATTTCAAGGAATGACTTTTAGACAAACCGAAAATTAAGACCGTTTAGGGCTAAAAAAGTATTTTCAGAGCTCCAAAGGAAGGTTTAATCTGCTTTTAAAATACCCCTTTGGCGGAGATATTAAGTACTTTTGTGGCCGAATGAAGCATATCCGGAATTTTTGTATTATCGCCCATATTGACCACGGGAAAAGCACCCTGGCTGATCGTTTACTCCAAATCACCCACACGGTGGAGGACAGGGATCTTCAAGCCCAGACCCTCGACGACATGGATTTGGAACGTGAACGGGGTATCACCATCAAAAGCCATGCGATCCAAATGAATTATAGGCTTGATAATCAAGACTATATTTTGAATTTGATTGATACTCCCGGCCACGTGGATTTCTCCTACGAGGTCTCCAGAGCCATCGCATCCTGCGAGGGCGCCTTGCTCATTGTGGATGCCTCTCAAGGCATCGAAGCGCAAACCATATCCAACCTTTATCTTGCCTTGGAGCATGATTTGGAAATTATTCCAGTCCTGAACAAGATGGACTTACCTTCCGCCTCTCCCGAGGAGGTCAAAGACCAAATTGTCGAGCTCATCGGTTGCCAACGAGAAGATATTCTCCCTGCAAGTGGTAAAACCGGCCTTGGTGTGGACAAAGTCCTCGAGGCCATCGTCCAAAGAATCCCTCCTCCCCAAGG